>UMIB01006786.1_pt1 | contig 10699 bp, 8 predicted proteins | sample 1965641 | NCBI WGS metagenome assembly UMIB01 (sample SAMEA4836110, study PRJEB28245) | human gut metagenome | biome: gut microbiome; material: fecal sample | place: Denmark | collected 2008
ATTTCGCAGCTGCCAGAGCCGCCGGGGAAACTACAATATTTTTTTCAACCTCTCCTGCTGTTCGATGATTATCAAGACCATCCGTGCTCCGGCAGACATTTTCTCCCATGCAGTAGCAGATTGCTTCTTTTCCTTCTTTTTCCTGGTAATATTCTCGAATCTTCTTTGGTGCCTGAAGGTCACTTATGTCCTGCGGCGTTAATCCAAGAACCCCGATCTTTCCCTGTTTTTTCTCAATATCCAGATTCGGCTTAATTCTTTCACTTGCCTTATCAATCATTTCCTTTTCTGCAAATGTCCGGAAAAGCTCCAGCCATGCTTTTTCTTCGCCCACATCATATAATTCCATACCATCTGTATCAATGGTGATAACAGGCATATTTAATTTTTTCTCGCACATTCTTCCAAGTGCCTTGTAATCCGTTCCGATTACTGCCGGAACCGGTGTCCCGATGATTGCTACAAACTTTACATCGAGCTTTGAAGCTGCATCCACCAGCTTCTCCACCAGACGGTCATCTCGTCCGAGAATTGCGTCCATATCACGCAGTCCCGCACTGAACAAGGCACTTTTTTGTTCAAACCAGCGCGGCTCATCAAAACCACATACATTTCCTGTACAGCCGCCGGCGTCACAGATTGCGATCAGTCCCCCAAGTTCATATAACACGGACACCGCACCAGACTGATCCGGTGCAAATGGTGTCAGATATTTTCTAAGTCCTCTCACTATACTACCTCCAGTAATTGTTCGAATAATCTTCTCACTCCTGCATATCCATATGGCTGTTCTTCCCCGTTCCACATGACATATGGACAATCCGGATGATAATAACAGGCATCTTTTCCGATTGCCAGATTCACATCGCTTTTCGCCGGGTCATAATAAATCATCGTCGGTTCCATATTGGAAAATACTTTCGTCTCTGGACTTATTTTTGCCAGAGAACGAATGTATGTGAAGTTCTCCACCGTGATTGTCCCATAAATTTCCGGTACAGAAAATCCGTAACGTATCAAGGCTAATGATAGTTCAAATGGATCAGCGTTCAGGCATTCTCCGATTGCAAAAGAAGCATCCGGACACCTCTGCCGGAATTTTTCCAGTGCATCTTCTGCCTGCTTTTTATATTTTTCATCATAAAATGCAACACCGAGTGCATTACCAAGTGCATGATACTGATTTTCAATCTTGTCTATCTGATAAAGTCTTCGAAGCTCGATAAATGGAATTTGAAGCCGGTTGTGAAAATCTTCTGCTGCAAATCTTGCTTCGTGGTGCAGTACCAGATTGAAATTTGCTTCTGACATAGTCTGATATTCCATATAATCCTTACATCTGGAAATCTCATGAATCGTCTTCACTCCCGCACTGTGCAGCAGATCATAAATTTCACAGTCATCCACAAGCGGCGAGAAAAATCCCAAAAGATTGACTACATTGCCTTTCTTTTTTCCCGGCTCAAGCAGTGAATATAAGGACTGCCTTACATGTACCATCGGTGGTTTTCGGCCTTCTCTTGTAAGTGCATACATATAACAAGGTCTGACCGGAATCTCTACCTGTTCTTCCGCCTTTTTGCACACCCGCTCCATATCCGTTCCAAGAAGGGCATCCACACAGGTAATGCAGATCATAACGACCGACGGTTTTTTCGGACAGACACTACAGATTTCCTCTACTGCTTTTGGAATTTTTTTCAAATGTCTTCCTGTCACAATATCGGTCTCGTCCATCATCAGATAATAGAACCGGTCATTATATTCCTTCATCGAACTGATCAGTGAAGTATTTCTTCCACAACACCCCGGAGCCACGATCAACATAATGGAATCTGGTACTGCAAGACCGGCACGCTTCACGCCAAAGCCTTCTGCTCCCGGTGAATTGAATGCCAGTGTAGCCGGCGAACTGTAGATCAGATGCTTATGTGACTGAAACTGTGTCGGAATCTGTTCCAGGCCAAGCCTGCTCAGTTCCTTCGTTGTACAGAAAAATGCTTCTTTTTCCGCTTTCTGTTTTTCTGCTTTCATCTTCGTAATTCCCACCATGTCCTTACTCCTCGCTTTCCAGTAATTTTTTTGCGAGGTCATAGAATCTTCCACTAATCTCTGACTCTGGATTTCCTTCAATCACCGTCTGTCCCTGATCTTCGTAACGGATGATCTCATCGCTTCTTGGAATCTCTCCCACGATTGGAATTCCGCTTTCCTTAGAAAATGCCTGCACTTTTTGCACCTCATTTTCCACGTTTCTGTGATTCAGTACAATGCCAAACACCCGTGCATAGCTTCGGTCTTCAAAATTGCGAACTGCGCTGGAAATGTTATTAGCCGCATACAACGCCATCTTTTCTCCGGACGTTACAATCAATACTTTTTCTGCATAGCCTTCCCGGATTGGTGCTGCAAAGCCGCCACACACAACATCTCCGAGAACATCGTAGAGCACTACATCCGGCTTGTATGTCTCAAAAAGTCTCAAATCTTCCAGAAGCTGGAATGTTGCGATAATACCTCTGCCAGCACATCCCAGTCCCGGCGTCGGGCCGCCTGTCTCTATACACAGTACGCCGCCAAATCCTTCCTTTGAAATATCTTCTAATTTCTCCGGTTCCTCGTCTTCCTCCCGCATATAGTTCATGACCGGACGAAGAGGCTTTCCTTCCAGCAGATTAATTGTAGAATCTGCTTTCGGGTCACAGCCTATCTGAATGACTCTTTTCCCCATTGTAGCAAATGCTGCCGCCAGATTCGAAGTTACTGTGGATTTCCCAATTCCACCTTTTCCGTAAATCGCTACCTTTAACATGTCTTCCTCCCAATTTTTCCCAACGAAAAAGGACCTTTCTCCTTCCGGAAAAAAGTCCTTATATCTGCCACTAAAGTAGTATTCACCCTGAGAAATCTGTACAGATGCGATTTCTGCATGATGGATTCTTGTACAAGGAAGATGCACTTTCCCCAACTGCATCTTCCCTGTGTCCGATATATTCGACTATTCCCGCTCGGATTACCTTGCCGTCAGAGTCTTTTTTAATTATCTTCTTTTAAATTGTCTTTTTGTATTATAACCTGCCAAACTACTTTTGGTCAACATATGCTATTTTATTCACAAAATTATTTTTTCTTTTTCGGCAAAAACAAACTCAACAGCAGAGATACCACAAACACACCTGCCACTGCATTTCCATTGAAGATATCTCCCACCTCATGTGGAAATGCACTGAAGAAGTTGCCGGATGTCTGTGTCAGTCCTACACCGATTGCAAATGCCAGTGATACAATGACCATCGTCCGGTCATCGAACTCACATTCTTTGAGCATCTTGATTCCTTCATACATAATAGAACCAAACATCATAACTGTACAGCCGCCAAGAACTGCCTGTGGCAGGGAATTAAAAAATGCTCCCAGCGGCGGGAAAAGTGATGACAAAATCAAAATAAATGCTCCCATCAAAATCGTAAACCGGTTGATGACCTGCGTCATCGTTACAAGTCCTACATTCTGGCTGAAAGAAGTCAACGGCAGACATCCAAAACAGCCGGAAAGTGCACTGGAGAATCCATCTACAGCAAGTGACCCCTGCAATTCTTCCATCTTGATCTCGCGATCTAAAGCACCGGTACATACGGCGCTTGTTGCACCAGTTGTCTCTGCCGCAGATACAAGAAATACAATAGCAATTGTCAAAAATGCTCCCATATCAAAGATTGGTTTATGGCTGGTCAGAAAGACCAGCTTCGGCAGACTGAAGACTCCAACTTCCTGTACAGTCTTTGTAATTCCGGAAAAGTCTACCATCGGCGCAATGCCTGCAACCGTAAAAATGATTGCCAACAGATATCCAAGAATCAATCCTACCAGGACATTCAGATTCTTATATACCCCTTTCAGTAAATATCTGGCTACCAGGCATACAATCAGTGTAAATGCTCCAACAACCAGATGATACCATGCACCAAAATCAGCAACTCCGCTTCCGCCGCCCCAGGAATCCATACCTACGGACAATAACGAAAGTCCGATTGCGATAACTACACACGCGGATACGACTGGTGTCAGGAAGCGCTTCCAGTATCTGGCGCTAAGACCTACCAGTCCTTCAAAAATACCGCCTAAAATAACAGCACCAACCATCCCTTCATATCCAAGTTCCGGATTGGTACAGATTACTAACAGACTTCCAAGAAACGTAAAGCTGACTCCCATAACAATCGGAAGCCCAGACCCGATCTTCCACACCGGATATAACTGCATACATGTTCCGATACCTGCCACGAACATAGCACATTGTAAAAGCTGGGTGATCTCTGCAGAAATCAAGTGTTCCCCTGTTCCTCTTACCAGCGCGGCACTGCAAACGATCAGCACCGGCGCCAGGTTTGATACAAACATGGCCAGTACGTGCTGCAGCCCGAATGGAATTGCTTTTTTCAGTGGCACTCTTCCGTTCAGCCGGTATATATTCTCCGTGCTGACATCTGCCACTTTTTCTTCTTTGTTTGTTGTACTCATTGTTTTTCCCTCTCAAATCCTTTTTCTTACTTTTATTAGTCCGATCTACTCAACCTTCCCAATCTCACTGAACGGCCAGTAGCGGAAAACGGCCTTTGCAAGAATCGCATCTTTTTCTACGAAATGCTTCTTCCAGTACCTGGAATCCAAACTGTTATTACGATTATCCCCCATCATAAAATAGCAGTTTTGTGGAACTTCATATGGTCCGAAATCTCCGATCGGTACTTCGTTACAGAAACTGTCATCCAATGGCTTCTCTGCTCCATCTATGTATACTTTTCCGTCTTTCACTTCCACAGTCTCCCCAGGCAGACCAATGACTCTTTTTATAAATATCTTAGATGGATCATCCGGATATTTAAAAATGACGATATCAAACCTCTGCGGATCTTTTGATTTGTATGCAAGCCGGCTGCCGATGATCCGGTCTCCCTTCATAATTGTTGTCTGCATAGATTCAGACGGAATCACCGCATTGATATAGACCAGTTTATTTAGTGCAAACACGACCAGAAAAATAATAAGAAATGTCTTGGCATAATCCCATATCGTTGCAAGTACCCCTTCTTTTTCCGGTTCATGTTCCCCTTTCTTTCCACTCATATATATATCTTCCCTTCTACTTGAACATTCTCTTTTCAAAATATCATGTGTTATAGCTCACAAGATGTTTCTATTCTACCACACATTGCCCTATGCAGGAAACTAATTTCTATTTTTCAATGCTTCCAGTTATGGCAAAAATGGCAAAAATCACATTTTCATCTTGCTTTTACATTTTTTCAGGTCTATAATAACTGGTAAATCGGAACGTTCCATGCAATACATATCATTCTATGGGCATTCCGAAAATTACATACGGGGAGCTGGTGAAAACCGGCTGAGAGGAAGCGTAATTCCGCTTCGACCCATAACCTGATTTGGATAATGCCAACGTAGGGAACATATCTTAACGCGATAATTAAGGAAGATGCTCTACGCATCTTCTTTTTTTATACAAGCGATACATTGGGGACACCACCTTGTACCGCTATAGAAAAACTCAGACAAAAAATGAAAATGGAGGCAAAATGAACATGAGAAACTACACTACACAAATGGATGCAGCCAGAAAAGGAATTCTCACGCCTGAAATCAAGACCGTTGCTCAAAAAGAGCATATGTCCACTGACGAGATGATGAAGCTCGTTGCTGAAGGCAAGGTTGCAATCTGTGCCAACAAAAACCACACATGTCTGAATCCGGAAGGCGTCGGCAGTATGCTTCGCACGAAGATCAATGTAAATCTCGGAGTCTCAAGAGACTGTAAAGATTACGATATCGAAATGCAGAAAGTGATGAGTGCTGTAAATCTCGGAGCAGAGGCCATTATGGATTTATCCAGCCACGGCAACACTCAGCCTTTCCGGCAGAAGCTGACACACGAATGTCCGGCAATGATCGGAACTGTTCCGGTCTATGACAGCGTCATCCACTATCAAAGAGATCTTGCTACTCTGACTGCACAGGATTTCGTCGATGTAGTACGTCTTCACGCTGAGGACGGTGTGGACTTTGTAACACTGCACTGTGGAATCACCCGCAAAACTATTGAACAGATCAAAAAACACAAACGTAAAATGAATATCGTAAGCCGCGGAGGAAGTCTTGTATTTGCATGGATGTGCATGACCGGAGAAGAAAATCCGTTCTATGAACATTTCGACGAAATTCTGGATATCTGTGAAGAATACGATGTTACCATCTCCCTTGGTGATGCATGCCGCCCGGGATGTCTGGCCGATGCCACAGATGTATGCCAGATTGAAGAGCTTGTACGCCTCGGCGAACTGACAAAACGTGCATGGGCACATAATGTACAGGTCATGGTCGAAGGTCCTGGACATGTACCACTTGACCAGGTCGCAGCCAATATGAAAGTTCAGCAAAGCATCTGTATGGGCGCTCCATTCTACACACTTGGACCACTCGTCACAGATATTGCTCCTGGATATGACCATATTACTGCTGCCATTGGAGGCGCAGTTGCTGCCATGAACGGTGCTGCTTTCCTTTGCTACGTAACACCTGCCGAGCATCTGGCACTGCCAAATGTAGACGATGTAAAACAAGGCATCATCGCTTCTAAGATTGCCGCCCACGCCGCTGACATTGCCAAAGGTATCCCTGGTGCAAGAGATATTGATGATAAAATGGCTGATGCACGCCAGAAACTGGACTGGGAAGCACAGTACGCCTGTGCTCTTGACCCAGATACTGCAAGAGCGATCCGCGACAGCCGTCGTCCGGAGGATGACCACAGTGATACATGCAGTATGTGTGGTAAATTCTGTGCCGTACGAAGCATGAACAAAGCACTTGCCGGCGAATACATCGATATTTTATAATTCACCTGCCACTTATAGCAGGAATCTTCTCAGGAGATAGAATACATAAAAAAAGGAATACATAGAAAAAGCTTCCAGATACAAATACATTTCATCTGGAAGCTTTTTCTCTAAAAGCCGTTTTATTTATTTTCCTTTTTCCATCTCTTATGAATGTCATTCAGATACTTTTTATTGTACGCAGCCCATTCGTACTGTGACATATACTCCCCTTTATATGCATTCATAAACTCTGCATCTTTTTTATTGAATTTGTAATAGTCACAGTCGATCATCTCCGGAACAATGGCAATATTATTGTAGCTTTTCTCTATTACATCTTCTGCTTCCAGCTCCTTCAACGTCTGTTGCAGTGATGACAAAATCTTCTGAATATACCACTGTTGTTTTTTATCATAGGGTTCATTTTCAAATAAAACTGCTGCCAGTTCCTTCACTGAGCAGGAAGAACCGTTGCGATCCACCAAATATGCCATTACCTCTTTCGCCTTCGATCTGCTGAAATGTGCCGGCTTTCCAGTTCTGTCATATACTTCAAAATTGCCAAAGCACTGAATTTTCAATCTTGGTTCATTTTCAGCCGGCAATGGATAGCGAAGATCTTCCGTCTCTTTTCTGACTTTCCCAGCCGTTACTGGTTTTTCAATATAACCGCTGGCATGTATTGCCATTGCGTCTTTTGTGTACTCATCATATCCTGTAACAAAGATAATATTAATGTCCGGAATAATTTCTTTTAACTGTTTTGCCACATCGATGCCGCTCACACCACGCATACAGATATCTAAAAATGCGATTTTACATCTCGTCTCCTTTGCAAACTCCAGTAATCTGGACGGTTTGCTAAACGGGTAAATATTTGCTTTCGGGCATACCTCCCGGACAGCTTCGCACGTCATCTCCAATGCCAATGGTTCATCATCCGCTATTATAATGTTCATGATTGTCCCCCTTTCGGTAAATTAATTCGTATTTTAGTTCCTTTTCCCTTCTCACTGTAAATATCTACAGTTCCATTGCACATCTTTTGAAACCGGATTCTTGCGTTACGGACTCCTATGTGCTGTCTTCCATCACTTTGCTCTTCCATCTTTGATATATCAAACCCGACTCCGTCATCTATGACGCAAAGTTCAATCTGTTCTTCATTCTCTCTTGTCGTAATTCGAACAGTTCCCCCATCTTCTTTCTGTCCAACTCCCCAGTTTATTGCATTCTCAACAAAAGGCTGCACAGATAACATTGGTACTTTAAAATCAGTTTTCTGCAGATCATATTCTACATGCAGATCATCTCCAAATCGAAGCTGTTCCAGATATAAATATATTTTAACATATTTTAGTTCTTCTTCAAATGGAATTGATTCTTTTTTGTCAATTGCGTTTATATGATTGCGCCAGTAATCCGCAAAATTGATGATTGCCTTCTTCGCTTCTTTTGGATCTTTGCTGCAAAGCTGCGCCAGTGCTGTCAGCGAATTATATAGGAAATGTGGCTGAATCTGGGCAATCATCATCTGCATCTGATTCATGGACAATTCATGTTCCTGCTGTATCAGAATCTTTTCCTGTTCCACGATCCAATCATACTGTGCCATATGGACACTAATGCAAATATAGATCAGCACCAGCGTTGTCGCCAGATTAAATGTGGTTGATTTCCAAAGCATTTGTGCCGGAATCGATGCAATCGGTATCAATCCGTACATAAGAAGGCTTAACACATCATGTCTGACAAGCGCTTTCCTGTGTTTTAACAAAATCACAATGTTTCCACACATCACAATAATACAATAAAACTGACACAGCCAATAAATCGAACCTTGTGTATAATTCCCCTGTGTGTCCAGATAATAAAACTTCCCACTGATATCACTGGTGATCCATAATATGATTGCAATCACTGTTGACAGCATGACGAGATACACGTAAGTATTTCCAATCTTCTCGTGTTGATAGATTGTCTCTTTTACATAATAGGTATAGACCATACATTCCAGAGAGAGACAGGTAAAAGTCAGATTCAACATAAATAGAAGCCACACTTCATTCTTTCCGAAATCCATAGCGGTCCAGCTCAGTACATCTGCCGTAAGTACGATCATGTGAATCACAAGCCAGATGATCAGAATATAATCTAATGTATTCCTCTTTGCTTCCTTCGATGTAACATGTTTGATTCCACGTTGCATTTTAATCTTTGCAATACATGCAAACAGCAATACGAATGTAACTAATGCTGCGAAACTTTCCAAAGCGGTATTGGCAAAAGCTATTTCACCCGACATAAAAATTCCTCCATTTTTATTATCCGTATAATTATTATGTATCATTTGACATTTTGTAAAAAGAAAAGGATCCTTCTTTCTCGAAGAACCCTTATATGCACATCTATATAAAAAAGAAGCTGGAAATCGGACTTGAACCGACGACCCCTTCATTACGAGTGAAGTGCTCTACCAACTGAGCTATTCCAGCAAATGTTGTGATTGACGTACGACAACCACAACTACTATTATATCGAATCTTCTCAGATTTGCAAGAACTTTTTTAGTTTCTGAAGCATTTTTTACTTCTTGCTTCTTATCAGTTCTCTTTTCCCATCTGGACAGTCAGATGCGGATATGCCATCTCAATCTCATTCTCATCCAGTTTCAGTTTGATTTCTTCCAGAATCCTCCATCTTGCATTCCAGTAATCTTCATTCTTCACCCATGCACGGGCACCAATGACTACCGAACTTTCTGCAAGTTCATGGACAAATACCAGAATTTCTTCATTCTTGATGGTCGCATCGTCCTGTCTGATAATCTCCTCAATGACCGCCTTTGCTTTTCGCAAGTCCGCTTCATAAGCAATATCTACTTTCAGATCCAGCTTTCTCTCCGCCTTAGCCGTTGCATTCGTCAGACTGTTGTTGGTCAGCATTCCATTTGGAATCACAATCGTTTTATTATCAACGGTCGATAACTTTGTATAAAAAATCTGAATTTCCTTTACCGTCCCTTCGTTGTGGTTTGTATCCTCAATAATATAATCTCCCACTTCAAATGGTTTCAGAAGCAGAATCAATACTCCGCCTGCAAAATTAGAAAGGCTTCCCTGCAGAGCAAGACCGATTGCTACACCGCCAGAAGCAATAATCGCTGCCACTGAAGTTGTATCAACTCCTAATTTTGCTGCAATCATAAAAATCAACAGAAAATATAAAGAAAATTTCAAAACAGAGTCTACGAACTGCTCTACTCCTTTGTCTGCACTGGACCTTGCCAGCGATTTTCTCACAATTTTCCGTATAAATTGGATCAGAACACGCCCGATCATAAATACTGCAATTGCGATCAGCACTTTCACTCCAAATCCGATCAGGTCTGAAAGATGCTCCTGCAGATACTGCGTTGCCTGATTCACCTCATTCACTGCATCCTGCGTTGCATCTGTCACTCCTTTTGTCGCATCTGCCACCCCTTGTGACACATCCCCTGAATCTACTTTTAAGGATGTCCCCTGTGTTGTTGCCAATTTTAACAACATGCTATTCATATTATTGTCTCCTGCTTTACTTTCTAGTTTACATTTTCATATCCAGTCTCTCTATTTCTTCAGGGCAAGAAATGCACTCAATGTTCCGCGTTCATTTCCTGTTGTTCTGTGTGAGAACAAAATATCCGGGTTGCAGTGTGTACATACATTGGTCACTGCAATATGCTCCGGAAGAATTCCTGATTCTAAAAAAACAGACTCATTTGCCTTCCATAAATTCAACTGATATTTTCCATTTTCTTTCTG
>UMIB01007471.1_pt1 | contig 10610 bp, 9 predicted proteins | sample 1965641 | NCBI WGS metagenome assembly UMIB01 (sample SAMEA4836110, study PRJEB28245) | human gut metagenome | biome: gut microbiome; material: fecal sample | place: Denmark | collected 2008
ACACCCGCGACCAGCTGCTGGACGAGGTGTGGGGCTTTGAGTACTACGGCGACAGCCGCACCATTGACGTCCACGTCAAGCGCCTGCGCGAAAAGCTGGCCGGGGCTTCTGATAAGTGGGAGCTGAAAACCGTCTGGGGCGTGGGCTATAAGTTCGAGGTGCGTCAGTAATGCGTAAAAGTATCTCCACAGCCTTTTTCTCCATGGTGTCCACCCTGATGGTGCTGGGCATCGTGCTGATGGGCTGCTCGGAGTGGGTGCTGTTCAAGAATTATTTTGCGAAGGATCGCTACGAAACACTGGATCAGGTGGTAAATGTCGCCAAGCGCACCGCAGAGTATCTGGTAAACAGCGAGACCATGCCGCAGGGCGCAGAGCTGGACGCGCTGAACACCAAACTGGAGATCATCGGCGAGAGCGCCGAGGCTTATCTGTTTTTCACCGACCGACAGGGCAATGTGCTCATCGCCTCCGACCCGGACAAGCTTACCACCACCACCGTGCCGCTGGATATCTGCCAGCGCGCCAACGCAGTGGCTGACCCGGACGCCCGGCACTACCACGCTTTCGGCGATTTGGGCGGTGCCCTGACCGAAAAAAGCTATATCGCGGCGGTGGAGACCATCGACGACCAGAGCCTGTTCAGCGGCTGGCTGTTTTTGTGCTCCTCCGGCGCGCAGCTCACCGACTTTAAACAGCAGTTCTGGTCCAACTTCCTCATGTCTGCCTGCGTGATGCTGCTGTGCGCCAGCGTGCTGACCCGCCTGCTGATGCGTCAGCTCACCGACCCGCTGCAAAAGGTCACCGATGCCGCCCAGCGCTTTGGCGGCGGCGACCTCTCTGTCCGCGTGGAGGGCGTGGAGGGTGATGGCGAGGTGGCAGACCTTGCCCGCACCTTCAACCAGATGGCGGAGAACATCCAGTCCAACGATAACTCCCGGGGTCAGTTCATGGGCAACATCGCCCACGAGCTGCGCACCCCCATGACCACCATCAAGGGCTTTGTGGACGGCATTCTGGACGGCACCATCCCGCCCGAGATGCAGAACCACTACCTGCAGCTGGTCAGCGAGGAGACCGGCCGTCTGGCACGGCTCATCCAGAATATGCTGGATCTCTCCAAGCTGGAAAGCGGCGAGTATCAGGTGAACGCCCGGATGTTCAATATCTGGGAGACCCTGACCGGCGTGGCGCTTGCCGCAGAGCAGCGCATCAACGATGGCATGATCGAGCTGGAAGGCCTGACCATGGATGAAAAGGTGCTGGTCTACGCCGACCCCGACCTGATCCATCAGGTGGCGTATAATTTGCTGGACAACGCCATCAAGTTTACCCCGGCGGGCGGCACCATCCGCTTCAGCGTGGAAAAGCTGGGCCCCGAGGCCGAGATCTCCATCTGGAATTCCGGGCAGGGCATCAGCCCGGAGGCGCTGCCCTATGTGTTCGAGCGGTTCTACAAGGAGGATCGTTCCCGCGGTCTGCACGCCCGCGGCTCCGGTTTGGGACTGAACATTTGCAAGGTGCTGGTCAATCTGGCCGGCGGGCAGATCCGCGTGGAGAGTCAGCAGGGCGAGTGGTGCCGCTTTGTGTTCACCCTGCCCACCTGTTCCCCCAATCCTGGCGGCATGAAGCGCCTGCCGGACGCCGTCGGGCAGCCCGGCGCGGTGGAGGACCCCGCCAGCATGAAGCCGGTAGAATAAGATCCCGCAGCCAGACTGCCCCGCCCGGGCGGTCTGGCTGCTTTGGCGTTGTTGGAATAAAAATCCTGCTTACCGCTGTGACCCCCTCTTGTGAAAATGCGTTTGGAGTACTCCGCAGAGTGCGACAAACGCGGAATTAAAAATCTATTTTCCGCTGAATATGGCTAGCAACGACGACGACCGCCGTCAGCGGCGGAAACAGGGAGGAGTTGTTGGGGCAGCGGCCAGCAAGACGCGAGTGCCGCCCAAGGCACGAAGCGGATGCTGGGTGCCGCAACCCGGAAGCAGCGGAGGCCATTCCAAATCGTCCTGCTTCAAAGAAAGCTGCTGCAAAATGGCAAGCCTTCGGCGGCAGCTGCGCGGCACATGGAGATGCTGCCGCGCAATGGACTTTTTACGCCATTTACGACTTTTCGGTGAAAAAAACGGCTGCGGGTTTGATTTTTTGGCCGTTTTCATGTAAACTAAAAGATAACCATGCCCGCGTATTTTTTGCCCGGCAGAACCCTGCAAAACGCGCAACGCATGGGATAAAAAATGCTAAAAATAACGGAGCGTAATGAAATATTATGGCCATCGTGAGTCCTTCTATTCTTTCTGCTGATTTTGGCAAGCTGGGTGCAGACTGCCGCATGGTGCTGGATGCCGGCGCACAGATGCTGCACTACGACGTGATGGACGGGCATTTTGTGCCCAACATCAGCTTTGGCGTGCCGGTGCTCAAAAGCCTGCACAAGGCGCTGCCGGATGCCTTTTATGACGTGCATCTGATGATCAGCCACCCGCTGCAATACGCCGAGCCCTTTATCAAGGCCGGTGCGACCCTGTATAATTTCCATCTGGAGTGCGAAGATGATATTCAGGCCACCATTGACGCCGTCCGTGCGCTGGGCTGCAAGGTGGGTCTGACCATTAAGCCCGGCACCCCGGCCGAGGCGTTGGCACCGTGGCTGGAGCAGCTGGATCTGGTGCTGGTGATGAGCGTGGAGCCCGGCTTCGGCGGGCAGAAGTTCATGCCCTCGGCGCTGGACAAGCTCCGCTGGCTCAAGGCGGAGCGGGAAGCACGCGGCCTTTCCTACCTGCTGGAGGTGGACGGCGGCGTGGATGCCGCCACCGCACCCCTGTGCGTGGAAGCCGGTGCCGACGTGCTGGTGGCAGGCAGCGCCGTGTTCGGCGCCGCCGACCCTGCTGCGGCTGTGGGCGCACTGGCCAGCCTGTAAGGAGGCCCGTATATGGATGAAGCTTTGATCCAAGAGCAGGAGCGGCAGCTGCAAAAGACCGGCCGGTACTATAAGCACGTTTTCTGGCTGTGCGTGCCGCTGCTGTGCATGGCCTGCTATTTCTATGGGGCGCGTCCGCTGCTGCTGTGCGGCATCGCCCTGCTTACCGGCAACCTGTGCGACCGTCTGGTGGCGCTGCTGCGCCATCGGGTGTACACCAATAAAGATCTCTCCAACGAGAGTTTCAGCCTGATCATCGCCCTGCTCATGCCCGCCACCGTGGACATCTATGTGCTGGTGGTGGCAGTGCTGGCGGGCGTGCTCATCGGCAAGGAGGTCTTTGGCGGCTACGGCAGCTACCCCTTTAACCCCGCTGCCGTGGGCTACGCCGTGGCGGCGGTATCGTGGCCGGAGCAGGTGGTGCGCTACCCGCAGCCCTATACGCCGCTGCCCCTGTGGAACGCCTCTGCCGTGTCGGTGAGCAGCACTATCGAGGATACCCTGCGCAGCGGCGGTATCCTGAACCTGAACTCCCTCGCTATTGCGCTGGGCGAGTTTGCCGCCCCCATGGGCACCGGCGCAGCGCTGGTCATTCTGGCCTGCGGCCTTGTGCTGTGGACCCAGAAGGACGTGCACATCGGCGCATCAGCGAGCTTTCTCATCACCTGCGGGCTCATCGCTTTCTTCTTCCCGCGGCAGGTAGGTCTGGCAGACAGCACCCTCTTCAGCAGCCTGATGCCCCGCCTGCAGGGCGTCCGGGACGAGCTGCACACTGGTGCAATGCTGTTCTGCGCGGTGTTCCTGCTCAACGAGCCATACACCTGTGCGCATCACCGGCTTGGGCGCATCCTGTACGGCGCACTGGTGGGCATCGCTACCATGGGCTTCCGCTATTTTGGCGTGTACGAGACCGGCGTCTGCTTTGCACTGCTGGCAGTCAACAGTGTGTCCGCGCTCATTGACCGCACCGAGGAGCGGCTGTACCGTCTGCTGCACCGCCTGCCGTCCGAACGAAAGGAGGCTGCGGAATGAAAAAGCGTACTGCGGATCTGATTTTAAAAGATCCCGAAAAGTTTGCCCATCACGACCGCGTGTTCCTGAATAACCCGGTGGTCATGCAGGGCATGGGTCTGGCACCGCTGGTGGTCGTGACGACCACCGGGCAGAACGGCCTGATGCTGGCGGCGGCGGTGACGCTGCTGCTGGTGCCCTCCCGCGTGCTGGCCTGCCTGCTCAGCCGCCTTGTACCCCTGCGGGACGAGGAGCCTACCCCGGAGCAGCTGCAAAAAAAGCTGCTGCCCCGTGCACTTTTGTACGCAGCCAGCGCCGCTGTGGTGTACCTGGCGGCATATCCCATTTTGAACTTCGTGTTTGGTACCGGGCTTTTGAACCTTGGCATCTACCTGCCCATGCTGGTGGTGGAGCCGCTTCTGACCTACCGCTTCGGCCGCGTGCAGGAGACGGTGCATAAGGCTGTTTCCAAGGGCGTGCGCATCACCGTGGGCTACGCGCTGCTGCTGCTCGTGGTGGGCATCGTGCGCGAGTGGCTCAGCCTTGGCACCGTGTTTGGTGCCCCGGTGGGGCGCTGGGCGCTGCTGCCGCTGGCTAAGATGCCGGCGGGCGGCTTTATTGTGCTGGGCATCCTGTGCGCCATCTGGCGCGCTGCGGCTGCAAAGCGCAAGGAATATCTGAAAAAGGAAGCACGGGATACCCTGACCGTGCACTACCAGAAGGAGGTGGACCGCGAACCGTGAAGGAAGTTGTAAGCAGCTCGGCAGTGTTTTTCAGCTATGCACTGCTGGCCATTTTTGCACAGAACGCTGTCTTTACCCGTGCACTGGGCGTGTCCCGCATGGTGCAGCTGGTGGGGGACGACCGCACCAGCAGCGCCTTGTTCGGCATGATGCTGTGCATCACGCAGGTGCTGGTGGCGCCGGTGGCGTTCGTTGCCGGGCGGTTCATTGCCCCGCTGGATAACCGCGCCCAGCTGCGCCCGCTGGTGTATATTGCCAGCATTGCCGTGGTGTGTCTGGCGGAGCATCTGGTGCTGTGGCTGCTGCGCAGCCTGCCCCGCCGCGCCCAGCTGCTGCGCATCGTGCCGCTGGCCGCGCTGAACAGCGGCGTGCTGGGCACGGTGCTGGTGGCGCGCACCCAGACCTTTACCCTTGGCCAGAGCCTTGGCTTTGGTCTTGGCAGCGGCCTTGGCTATGTGCTGGCGGTGCTGCTGGTCACCGAGGCGCGTCACCGCCTGCGCAGCAGAGCCATCCCCAAGGCATTCCGCGGCCTGCCCATCACGCTGGTGTATATCGGCGTGCTGGCGCTGGCAATCTATGGCTTTACCGGACATTCCGTCATCCTGTAATGCAGACAGGGAGGAAAGGATACCATGGCTAAGAATAAACGTCAGAAGGTCAAGCATTATAACCGCAGCTTTTACAGCAGGGAAACGCGCGTAAAGCGCGGCATCGGCATCGTGGTGCTGGTGGCGGCAGTGCTGGCAGCCGCATGGTTTGCCGCACCCCATGTGCTGGATTGGGCCACCCACACCTGGTATACCGTGGTCAAGGACCGGGACTTGGAGGCCGAAAGCGCTTCCCGCGCCGAGGCAGCAGCCTCCTCTGCGGCGGCAAGCAGCGCTGCTGCTTCGCAGGCAGCGTCTGAGCTGGAGCCGGAGGAGGAAAAGCCGCTGGACGGCAAGGCCATTACCGGCGGCAGCTGGGCAGAGCTGGACGTGACCACCCTGACCGATGAGGCCGCCATCCGCGCCGCCGCCCGGCAGCTGAAGCAGCAGGGCGCAGACTACGCCCTTGTCACTCTGAAGGACGCCGCTGGCACGGTGTATTATGCTTCCGGCGTGGCAGCTGCTGCCCAGAGCATCACTGAGAACCCGGTGGATGCGGCCAATATCGCCGCCATCCTGCGGGAGGAGGGCATCATCCCGGCGGCGCAGCTTGCCGCCTTTACCGACCCGGTGTCGGTGTACACCGACCGCAGCATGGGCGTGCACTACGATGGCAACAGCCTCTGGCTGGACAACGTCAGCGCAGCCAAGGGCGGCAAGGCATGGATGAACCCCTTTGCCGCAAGCGCGGTGCAGTATGTCGGCGACCTCATTGAGGAGGTGCAGGGCATGGGCTACGAGCAGGTGGTGCTTACCGGGGTGCAGTTCCCCAATATCATCACCCGCAAGCAGGACTTCGGTGCCTCCGGCGGCAAGAGCCGGGAGGGACGCGCCGCCCAGCTGACGGCGGATATCGCCGCATGGCAGACCCGCTTTGCAGGCAGCGTGACCCTGTGGGTCAGCTACCCGGACGCACTGTGCACCGCCGCTACCGATGCCATTGGCACCACCGGCACGTCCCTTGGCATGGAAAACCTGCTGGTCACCAGCAGCACCGCACTGGATGCGGACAGCCGCGCTGCGCTGGAGCAGGCCGCTGCCGACGCCGGTGTGCAGCACGTTGTGGTGCACGATACCGCAGCGTTCCGCTGAGAAGCGGCTTTGATAGAGAGGGGAGGAAACGACTATGAAACCGACTACCTGTTTTGCACCGGCACACATCCTGCTGCCTTCGGAGCAGGTGCCGCTGGAGCAGTGGGGATGCATTGCCTGTGACCAGTTCACCAGCGACCGCAGCTATTGGCAGCGGGCAAAAGAGACCGCTGCGGGTGCACCCAGCACCCTGAACCTGATCCTGCCGGAGGTGTATCTGGAGGACGGAGACGCCGATGCGCGGGTGGAAAAGATCCACGCCACCATGCAGGACTACGCCCAGAACGTGCTCACCCGGGCGGTGGACGGCTTTATCTATGTGGAGCGCACCGAGCAGAGCGGCCGGGTGCGGCAGGGTCTTGTAGGACGTGTGGACTTGGAGGCTTACAGCTACCGCCGGGGCGAAAAATGCACCGTGCGCCCCAGCGAGTGCACCGTGGAAAGCCGCATCCCGCCCCGCATGAAGGTGCGTACCGGCGCTGCGCTGGAAACGCCCCATATCATGATGCTGGCGGATGACCCGGACTGCACCCTCATCGAGCCCATTGCCGCCCACAAGGACAGCCTGCCCAAGGTATACGAGGGCGAGCTGATGCTGGGCGGCGGCCATGTGGCAGGCTGGGCGGTGGAGGACCCCGCCCTCATCGCGCAGATCGAAAATGCTCTGACCGTGCTGGGCAGTCAGGAAGAATTTGACAAGAAATACCCCGATGCCACCCGCCGCGACCCGCTGACGCTGGCCGTGGGCGACGGCAACCATTCGCTGGCTACCGCAAAAGCCTGTTGGGAGGAGCTGAAAAAGACCCTGACCCCGGAGCAGGCAGAAAATCACCCCGCCCGCTGGTGTCTGGCAGAGGTGTGCAACGTGCACTCCCCGGCTATTGAGATCGAGCCCATCCACCGGGTACTGTTCAACGTGGACTGCGCCACCGTGCTGCTGAGCCTCATTACATGGAGCGATTCCAATATGGCAGGCTGTTGCTTTGGCGGCAGCAAAAAGCAGCCCTTTACGCTGGCGGGCCCCCACATGGCCAATGTGCTCAGCTTTGAGGACCCCACCGAGCCGCTGACCGTGGGCACCATCGACGATTTTATTTCGGATTATATCGAGCGCCACCCGGAGGCAAAGGTGGACTATGTGCATGACGAGCCGGCTGTGCGTGCGCTGTGCAAGCAGGGCGCCGTGGCGTTTTTGATGCCGCCCTTCGCCAAGAGCGACCTGTTCCGCGGCGTTGTGATGGGCGGCGTGCTGCCCCGCAAGACCTTCAGCATGGGACACGCGGAGGAAAAGCGCTACTACATCGAGTGCCGGAAGATCACAGAATAATAGGAGAACCATGACATTTAAAGAATTGAATCTGTCCGCCCCGCTGCTGCGCGCTGTGCAGGAAGCGGGCTACGAGACCCCTTCGCCCATTCAGGCAGCGGCCATCCCGCCGGTGCTGGCTGGCCGGGATCTGATGGGCTGTGCCCAGACCGGCACCGGCAAGACGGCGGCTTTTGCGCTGCCCATGCTGGACCGGCTCACCGCCAATGCGCCCCGCCGCAAGGGCGCTGTCCGCGCCCTGATCCTGACCCCCACCCGGGAGCTGGCCTTGCAGATCGGCGAAAGCTTTGAAGCCTACGGCAAGTACCTGAAATTGCGCAGCACCGTCATCTTTGGCGGCGTGGGGCAGGCTCCGCAGGTGGAAGCGCTGAAAAAGGGCGTGGACATCCTTATCGCCTGCCCGGGACGGCTGAATGACCTGATCGGACAGGGCTTTATCGACCTGTCCGCTTTGGAGATCTTTGTGCTGGACGAGGCCGACCGGATGCTGGACATGGGCTTTGTCCATGACGTGAAAAAGGTCATTGCAAAGCTGCCCGCCCAGCGCCAGAACCTGATGTTCAGTGCCACCATGCCCGCCGAGATCGAGCAGCTGGCTGCCGGCATCCTGCGCGACCCCGCCTTTGTCAAGGTAGACCCGGTGTCCAGCACCGTGGACCGCATCCAGCAGAGCCTGTACTATGTGGAAAAGGGCAACAAAAAGCTTTTGCTGCCGTGGCTCATCAAAAATCTGCAGCCGCCGGTGGTCAATGCGCTGGTGTTCAGCCGCACCAAGCACGGCGCGGATAAGATCGCAAAGGATCTGACAAAGCAGGGCATCCCCGCCGCCGCCATCCACGGCAACAAGAGTCAGACCGCCCGCGTCACCGCGCTGGAGGATTTCAAGTCCGGCAAGACCCGGGTGCTGGTGGCCACCGATATCGCTGCCCGCGGCATTGATATCAGCGAACTTTCCCATGTGTTCAACTACGACCTGCCCGAGGTGCCGGAGACCTATGTGCACCGCATCGGGCGCACCGCCCGCGCCGGTGCGGACGGCACCGCCGTCAGCTTCTGCGCCCCGGAGGAGCAGGAGTACTTGGCAGGCATCGAAAAGCTGAACCGCCGCAAGATCCCGGTGGTATCCGGTCATCCGTGGGACGGCGTGCCCGCCCCGGTGCGCCCGGTGCTGCCCGTGCGCGGCAAAAAGCCCCGCCCCGAAGCGGAAAACTTGGCCGAAGCGCCGAAAAAACAGGCCGAAACTGCGCCCGCAAAAGCTGCAAAGACAGCTGCGCCCGCGCCGAAGCAGGAGCCGAAGGCTGCAAAGAACGCGGTGCCTGCAAAACCGAAAAAAGAGGAAACACTGATGCAAGACAGCAACGCAAAGCGCGGGGCCCGCAACGACCGCCGCGCCAACAACCGGGGCGCAAGCGCCCCCAAGGAGGCGGCAGCGCCCCGCGCCCGCCGCGAGAATGCCGCCCCCGCCCGGGGCAGCAACGCCCAGCCCAAGTTTGACCCCCATTTTGTCAGCGCTCCGGAGGCTACTCCGCTGCGCCCGGCACGCAAGACCCCTGCCGCTCCGGCAGCACCCGCCATCCGCAGCGCACAGGAGCCCCAGAATAACCAGAACGCAAACCGCAGCGGCAGCCGCCGCAACGACCGCAGCGACCGGGGTGAACAGCGCAATGCCCGCCCCGCTGCCCAGAATAATAACGCCCGCCCTGCCCGCAACGAGCGCGGCAATGCCGGGAATCAGAGCCGCACCGGCAGCGCACCCCGTGCCCCCAAGGCCGAGCCTGCCCGCCGCGGCCGCAGTGCCGCCGCCCGGGACGAGGACCCGGGGCTGATGCTCATCAGCCGCCGCCCGCCCCAGCAGAAGTACACCAGCTTTGAGGAGTATATGGACGCCCACGGCGGTGCCACTGCACCCATTGAGGATCACAGCGAAGAAGTATGAGCCGGAACGAAGCCTTTGCCCCGTGGCAGTGCCCCCTGTGCGGCGGCGCGCTGCAAGGGGAGAATGACCTGAAATGTGAAAAAGGCCACTGCTTTGACCGCGCCCGGGAGGGCTACTGGCATCTTTTGCCGGTGCAGAGTATGCGCACCAAAGCCCCCGGGGACAGCAAGGAGATGGTTGCCGCCCGCCGCGCCTTCCTGAACGCCGGATACTACGGCATCTTCGGGCAGGCGCTGGGGGAGTTGTGCCTTGCCCACGGCGTGCCCGCCGCGAAGGACGCCCCGCTGCATCTGCTGGACGCAGGCTGCGGCGAGGGCTGGTACGACCGTTGCATCGCGCAGCAGTTCGCGGCGGCGGAAAAGCCGTTGCAGCTGGCCGGGTTCGATATCGCAAAGCCCGCGGTGCGGTTGGCGGCAAAGGCGCTGCCCGCCGCGCAGTATGCGGTGGCGTCCAGCTTCAGCCAGCCGGTGCGCACCGGCTGGGCAGACGTGCTGCTGAACTGCTTTTCGCCCTTTGCACAGGAGGAGTTCAGCCGGGTGCTGCGCCCGGGCGGGCGCATGATCTACGTTGTGCCGGGGGCAGAGCATCTGTACCAGATGAAGGCCGTGCTCTACGAAAAGCCCTACAAGAACCCGGTGCAGCAGGTGGAGTACCCGGGCTTCCGCGCCATTGATGAGCGTGAGGTGCAGGGAACCATCACCGTGCCCGCCGCCCAGCTGGAAGCCCTGTTTGCCATGACCCCCTACTACTGGAAAACGCCCCGCGACGGTGCCGCCCGCCTTGCGGCTCTGCCGCAGCTCACCACCACCATCGCCTTCCGCTTTCTGGTGTTTGAAAAGCTGTAATAAGATACAAAAGGACTGCCGTGCAGAGTGCATGGCAGTCCTTTTCTGTTGGGTAGCTTGAGCGAGCGACAACCACCAGCTTTGCTGGTG
>UMIB01033055.1_pt1 | contig 10492 bp, 10 predicted proteins | sample 1965641 | NCBI WGS metagenome assembly UMIB01 (sample SAMEA4836110, study PRJEB28245) | human gut metagenome | biome: gut microbiome; material: fecal sample | place: Denmark | collected 2008
AGTCAGATGCTCTACCGGCTGAGCTACGAGCGCATATTTTCAGTTTTGCATATATTGCCGAATAATAATACCACAACCGCGCCCAAAAAGCAAGAGGGAAGTGCAAAAAAGTGGCCTGTGCACCGCCCACAGCGGAGCCGTCCGCTTTCTTTTATGAAAAAGACTCTGGGCCAGCCCTGTGCTCTGGCGGCAACTCCCTCTTTACAAATGGGGCGCAAACCAGTACAATCAAAACAGAACGCACCGCCCCGTCCCGTATGCGGCGGGGCTTTTTGATAGGAGGCTGTTTTATTATGAAGATCTCTCGTCGGTCCGTCCTTCATGTTTCCGGTCTGGCAGCGGCAGCGCTGGCTCTGACCGGCTGCTCTGCGTCCGGCAGCGCCGCGCTGGGCGGCAGACTGCCCGGCCTGCTCAAGGGCCTGCTGGGGAAAGGCGAAGCGGCCGCTTCGTCGGCCCCGTCCGAGGCATCCAGCGAGATGGCCGCCTCCTCGCTGCCCGAGATCGAACAGCCGGAACCCGGCCCCTCCGCCCTGCCCGACTACGACGCCGACCTTCTCACCGGCATCGAGCGCAGCACCAACAGCCGCCCGGTGGCCGTGATGGTGAACAACATCGCCAACTCCCAGCGTCAGAACGCCCGCCCCCAGCGGGGCATCGGCAGCGCCGACCTGCTCATCGAGGCGAAGGTCGAGGGCGGCATCACCCGCCTGTGCGCCGTGTTCAGCGACGCTGACAGCATCCCCGAGGTCGGCCCCATCCGCTCGGGCCGCGACCAGTTCCTCCAGCTGCTCATGCCGTGGAATATCCTCTACTACCACGACGGCGAGAGCATCTTCTGCACCCAGTTCGTCAATGTGTACGGCTACTCCGGGCTGAACGTCGGCGGCAAGAGCTACTTCAACACCCCCACTCACCCCATCGTCTCTCATCGGAACAACCGCGGCCGGGAGGTCGCCTACGAGCACACCGAGTTCACCTCCGGCAAGGAGATCTGCAAAGCCGCCTCTGATGCCAAGATCAGCCTCTACGCTCCCAGCGAGGGCACCATCTTCCACTTCGCCGACTACCGCACCGACGAGGTGAACAAGCTCCCGGGCGAGCCTTCCGCCAAGAAGCTCACCATCCTGCATTCCGAGAGCTACCGCACCTCGTTCAGCTATTCCGCATTCAGCCACACCTATGCGATGCAGATGTACAATTCCTCCAAGAAGGCCACCGAGAACACCGTCGATGAGTTGACCGGCGCTCAGCTCACCTTCGAGAACGTCGTGGTCTGCTTCGCCGACATGGACGCCTACGCAGGCGACTCCCACGATGTGCAGGAGGTCCGGTACATTCAGGGCGGAAAGGCCTATCTCTTCACCCGCGGCGGCGTGCAGGTGGGCCGCTGGGAAAAGACCTATCCCACCAACCCCCTCAAGCTCTACACCAAGTCCGGCGAGGAAATGACCCTCAACCGCGGCAAGACCTATTTCGCACTGGTGGACGAGGACGAGCGGAGCAATTTCAGTTACCAGTAACGCTCCATGAGGGACACGATGATGAAACGCATTCGAACCGCGCTCTGCCTCATTTTAGCCGCTGCGCTGCTGGCAGGCTGCGCCTTTCTGCCCAGCGAGAGCGAACCGAAGGCTTTGGCGCCTGCCGACCCCCTCACCGGCCATCCGCTGGAATGGCCGGGCCAGCGCCCGGTGGCCGTGACCATCGAGAACAGCACCGCCTCCGCCACCCAGTGGGGCATCTCCTCCGCGTCGGTGGTGCTGGAGGCCCTCACAGAAGCCGGGATGGCCACCGAGCTTTGCCTCGTCTATCCGGCGCTGGCCGCCACCCCCAAGGTCGGGCCGGTGGCTGCCGGACAGGACATCTACTGGCGGCTGTTGGTGGGTCAGCAGCCGCTTCCCGTGCAGCGGGGCGGGGGACAGTTCGACCAGAATTATCTGGACTACTACTCCATCCGCGCCGTGGACGCGCTGGAAGCCGGACGCACCGCGTTCGACTGTGGCAGCGAGTGGAGCAATGCGCCGCTGTGGTACACCAGCGGCAGCGCCGTCTCCAAGGTGCTGGATGCACTGAGCATCTCCGCCGTCCTGACCGAGTCCCGGGTGACGAGCGCTGCATCTGCGGCTGCCGCCAGCGCCTCTTCCGGGTCAGACGCCGTACTGACCGTTCCGGCGCTTCTGCCACAGGAAGAAGACGGCAAGCTGCCCGATGCCACCGCGCCGGACGCCGTGAACGTCCGGGTCTGCTTTGACGACAACAACGCCACCGGCTTTGCCTACGACCCGGACAGCGGCCTTTACCGGATGCTCCACGCCGACGGCACGCCCCAGCTCGACGCCAACAACGGCCAGCAGGCCGGATTCGACAATCTGCTGGTGCTGTTCAGCGCCTCCGCGCTGCGGGACGACGGCAGGACCTACGACTTCGACCTGAGCATGGGCGGCGGCGTCTGGCTCAACGGCGGGCATCTGTGGACCATCACATGGACACAGGGGCAGGACAACACCCTGCTGTTCTACGACGCCGACGGCCGCACCATGAACATCAAAGCGGGCACGAGCTATATCGCCCTCGTCACCAGTGTGACCGGGCAGGAGCTGACCGTCACGAATTCCAGCGGGGAAGAGATCCTCGGATGAACAAAAGGACTGCAGCGTCTCGATCTTGGGGCGGGGGTCGTCCCGGAGGGTCAGCAGGCAACATTTACGTCGCCGGCAAGAATGCCCTGAAGGGCATCTGAGCCTGAGACCATCTTTTCCGAAGCCCGGCGCAGGAAGCCTCCTGTGCCGGGCTTTTTGTGATTCGGTCACGGAAAAACGCCGCGCTTTGGGGTATACTGTCCCTGTCAGATGAAAAAATACTCTTTCAGGAGGCAGTAAATATGGCAGTCATCACCATCACGAAAGAAAACTTCGACGCTGAGGTGCTCCGGAGCGCCCAGCCCGTCCTGCTGGACTTCTGGGCCAGCTGGTGCGGCCCCTGCCGGATGCTCAGCCCCATCGTGGACGAGGTGGCTGAGGAGCGCACCGACGTCAAGGTGGGCAAGGTGAACGTGGACGAGCAGCCCGAGCTGGCGGCTGAGTTCGGTGTCATGAGCATCCCCACCCTGCTGCTGTTCGAGAACGGCAAACTGACCCGTCAGGCCGTCGGTGCCCGCCCCAAGAGCGGCGTGCTGGAGCTGCTGGGCTGAGAAAAAGGAACTGCGGGGAGCCGCTGCACAGGAAAACGCTGTGCAGCGGCTCCTTTTTTGCGCTCCCATCATCTCAAAGCGGACTTTCGTGAAATGATTTCGCCTTTCTGTACAAACGCACAGAAAAATCGTATCATAAAATTGAAAACACGGTCACTTTCACACTTTACAGCTTTACCTTGATAAAGTAAAATAGTCTTACATCAAGGAGCGTCCCCGGAACGCAGAGGGCCGGCGCAGTCAGGCGTCCGGCAGAAATGAGGAAAAGGGTATGAAATTTGACATCTCCTGCTTGCAGCCGAAGGAGCAGGCCTCCTTTGCGCTGCGGGCGCTGTACGAAGCGGCGGGCTGCCGCAAATATCACATGGGCCGCTTCGAGGAGTACGGGCTGTATCAGGAAAACCGCAGCTTTCTTTCGTCGGAGCAGGTCATCACCTTCACCGATCTGGACGGGCGGCTGCTGGCCCTCAAGCCGGACGTGACCCTTTCCATCGCCAAGACGGCACAGCCCGCCCCGGGCGAGACGCTGCGCTACTACTACCACGAAAACGTCTACCGCCCCTCGGCAGAGAGCCACACTTTTCAGGAGATCGGCCAGATGGGCCTTGAGCTGCTGGGCGAGGTGGGCGAAACGCAGGTGCGGCAGGCCGTGTCGCTGGCGGCCCAGTCGCTCGCCCAGCTGGGAAAGCCGTGGGTGCTGGAAGTGAGCCACATGGGCTATCTGTTCGGCCTGCTGGACGCGCTGGGCGTACCCGAGGCCTCCCGCGCAGCCCTGCTGGCAAAGCTGCGGGCCAAGAACCTCCACGAGCTGCGGGCGGCGGCCTCTGCCGCCGGGCTGGACGAGGCAGGCGCAGAGGCGCTGGCCGGGCTGATGCAGCTCTGCGGCCGCTGCGAAGAGGTGCTGCCCCGGGTGGAAGCGGCCTGCCGGAACCAGCGGATGCGGGCCGCTGCCGCCGAGCTGAACGCCATCGCCGCCGAGCTGAACGGTGCGGGCGGAAGCATCCGTCTGGACATGACGCTGGCCGGTGAGATGGAGTACTACAACGGCCTCGTCTTTCAGGGCTATCTGGAGTCCCTCCCCCGTCCGGTGCTCAAAGGCGGGCGGTACGACCTGCTGATGCAGAAATTCACCCCGGGGGCGGGGGCCATCGGCTTCGCAGTCTACCTCGACGAGCTGGACCGCCTGAGCGCCCCGCTGCCGCCGGTGCAGAAGCAGCCCACGGAAAAGACCATGCTGAACGTGGCCCTGCCAAAGGGCCGTCTGGGCGATAAGGTCTATGACCTTCTGGCGGGCAGCGGCTACGGCTGTCCCGAGGACTACAGCGCCACCCGGAAGCTGGTGGTGGAGAACCCGGCGGCAGGCATCCGCTATTTTCTCGTCAAACCCAGCGATGTGGCCATCTACGTCGAGCACGGCGCAGCGGATGTGGGCATCGTGGGCAAGGACATCCTGACCGAGGCCTCCGCCGATGTCTACGAGCTGCTGGACACCGGCCTCGGCAGGTGCCGGATGTGCGTCGCCGCCCCGGCCGACTATCAGGACGACCCCAGCCGCCCGGTGCGGGTGGCCACCAAATTCGTCAACATCGCCAAGAGCTACTATGCATCCATCGGGCGGGACATCGACATCATCAAGCTCAACGGCTCCATCGAGCTGGCCCCCATTCTGGGCCTGTCGGACGTCATCGTGGACATCGTGGAGACGGGCACCACCCTGCGGGAGAACGGCCTGCGGGTGGTGACAGAGTTCATGCCCATCTCGGCCCGCTTCATCGCCAATAAGGCCAGCTACCAGTTCAAGCACCGGGAGATGGACGAGATGCTGGAAAAGCTGCGTGCCGCCCTTGCCGCAAAGGAGGAGAAAAAATGATAAAGCTGTACAACTTCGACGAGCTGAAGCCCGAAGAGATCCTGAACCGCGACATCCGCGCGGAGAAAAACGTAGAGGATGTGGTGGACGGCATCATCGCCGACGTCCGCGCCCGGGGCGACGAGGCCCTGAAGGAATACGCCCTCAGGTTCGACGGGGCAAAGCTCGAGAACCTCCAAGTGACGCAGGAGGAGATCGAAGAGGCCTTTGCAGGGATGGACGGCTACTTCCTCGAGACGCTGCGGGAGGCTGCGGCCAACATCGAGGCCTTCCACCTCCAGCAGGTGCACAAGAACTTTGTGATGAACGACAAGCCCGGCATCGTGCTGGGCCAGAAATACACCCCAATCGAGAAGGCGGGCGTCTACGTCCCCGGCGGCACAGCGGCCTACCCTTCCACCGTCCTGATGGACGTCATCCCGGCCAAGGTGGCGGGCGTTTCGGAGATCGTGATGACGACTCCCGCAGGGAAGGACGGTAAGGTGAACCCCGTCATCCTCGCCGCCGCGGCCACCGCAGGCGTGACGAAGATCTTCAAGACAGGCGGCGCACAGGCCGTGGCTGCGCTGGCCTACGGCACCCAGACCATCCCGGCTGTCGATAAGATCGTCGGCCCGGGCAACATCTACGTTGCCACCGCCAAGCGGAAGGTCTTCGGCAAGGTGGGCATCGACATGATCGCCGGACCCAGCGAGATCCTGGTGCTGGCCGACGGCGGCTGTGACCCCGCATGGGTCGCCGCCGACCTTCTGAGTCAGGCCGAGCACGACAAGCTGGCAAGCCCTGTCCTCGTCACCGACAGCGCCGACCTTGCCAAGGCCGTGCAGGCCGAGCTGGAAGTACAGATCCCCCAGCTGCCCCGCGCCGCCATCGCCCGGGCCAGCGTGGACGACAACGGTAAGATCATCGTCTGCTCTGACCTGCGCAAGGCCATCGAGGCCTGCAACATCATCGCACCGGAGCACCTCGAGGTCTGCATCGACGACCCCTTCAGCGTGCTGAACGAGATCAAAAACGCGGGCAGCATCTTCCTCGGGCGGAACGTCCCTGAGGCGCTGGGGGACTACTTCGCCGGCCCGAACCACACCCTGCCCACCAGCGGCACGGCCCGTTTCTCCAGCCCCTTGGGCGTGGACGACTTCGTCAAGAAGTCCAGCTTCCTCTATTACACCCGGGAGGCGCTGGAAAAGGCCGCACCCCGCATCGCTGACTTCGCCGAGCGAGAGGGCCTGCACGCCCACGCCCGCAGTGTGACCATACGATACGATAAATAAAGGGGGATCATTATGAGCCGTTTTCTTTCTCCCACGCTGGAAGCTGTCACCCCCTACACCCCGGGGGAGCAGCCGCAGGACCAGCAGTACATCAAGCTGAACACCAACGAAAGCCCCTACCGCCCCTCTCCGGCGGTGGTGGCGGCGGTGAGCGAGGCCGAGGTGGAAAAGCTCCGCCTCTACTCCGACCCCGCCTGTGCCGAGCTGCTGCGGACGGCAGCGGCCCACTTCAATTTGCAGCCCGACCAGATCATGCCCGGCAACGGCAGCGACGAGAACCTCTTCTTCGCCCTGCGGGCCTTCTGCGACGAGGCGCATCCGCTGGCCTATGCAGACATCACCTACGGCTGCTACGGCGTCTGGTGCGGCCTGATGCACATTCCCAGCCACATCATCCCTCTGAAGGATGACTTCACCCTCGACCCAGCCGACTATTACGGCCTGAACGAGACCATCGTTATCGCCAACCCCAACGCCCCCACCGGTCTGGCCCTGCCCCGCAGCGCCATCGAGGGCATCCTGAAGGCGAACCCCAACAACGTGGTCATCGTGGACGAGGCCTATGTGGACTTCGGCGGCGAGAGCTGTGTCCCCCTCATCGACCAGTACGAAAATCTGCTGGTCATCCAGACTTTCTCGAAGTCCCGTCAGCTGGCCGGTGCCCGTCTGGGCCTTGCGATGGGCAGTGCAAAGCTCATCGCCGACCTCAACCGGGTCAAATTCAGCCTCAACCCCTACAACATCAACCGCCTGACCCTGAAGGCCGGCAAGGCCGCGCTGGAAGATGAGGCCTATTTCGAAAAGACCTGTGCCGCCATCGTCGAAACCCGCAGCTGGACGAAGCAGCAGCTGGAAGCGCGGGGCTTCACCGTGCTGAACAGCCGGACCAACTTCCTCTTCGCCTCCACCGGGAAAAAGGGCGGCGGCGAGCTGTATCGGAAGCTGAAGGAAAAGGGGGTGCTGGTGCGCCATTTCGACGCGCCCCGCATCACCGACTGGCTGCGGATCACCATCGGCACGCCGGAGGATATGGAAGCCCTGCTGCGGGCGCTGGATGAAATTTTGGAGGGTTGAGCCATGCGGGAAGTGACCATAGAGCGGAACACGAACGAGACACAGATCGAGCTGACCCTGAACCTCGACGGCGCAGGCCGGTATCAGGTGGACACCGGGTGCGGCTTTCTGAATCATATGCTGGAGCTGTTCGCCCGGCATGGCCGGTTCGATCTGGTGCTCACCTGCCACGGCGATGTGGAGGTGGACTATCACCACACCACCGAGGATGTGGGCATCGCGCTGGGGCAGGCCTTTGCCGAGGCGCTGGGCGATATGCGGGGCATCCACCGGTACGGCAGCTTCTACCTGCCGATGGACGAGGCCCTCATCCTCTGCGCTGTGGACATCTCGGGCCGCTGCACCCTGAACTGGGACATCCGCTGTCAGACCGAGAAGGTGGGCGACTTCGACGTGGAGTGCGCCAAGGAATTCTGGCTGGGCTTTGCCCGCAGCGTGCCCGCCACCGTCCACTTCGTCCAGTTCGCGGGCGAGAACACCCACCACATCTTAGAGGCGGCCTTCAAGGGTGCCGGCCGTGCGCTGGCCGACGCCGTCCGCATCGACGCCGCCCACCGGGACGAGATTCCTTCTACGAAAGGACTGCTGGTATGATCTGCATCATCGACTACGGCGTGGGCAACCTGTTCAGCCTGAAGTCCAGTCTGGCCCATCTGGGGCTGGACGCAGCGGTCAGCGCCGACTCCGCCGACATCCGTGCCGCCGACCGGCTCATCCTGCCGGGGGTCGGGGCCTTCGGGGACGCCATGGCAAAGCTCGAGGCCACCGGCCTTGTGCCGGTCATCAAGGAGGAAGCGGAGAAAAAGCCCCTCCTTGGCATCTGCCTCGGGATGCAGCTGCTGTTTGAAAAGAGCTTCGAATACGGCGAGCACCCGGGCCTCGGCTTTGTGCCGGGGCAGGTCTGCCCGCTGGCCCCCGACCTCGGCGATAAGGCCCTGAAAGTGCCTCAGATCGGCTGGAACGCCGTCCACATCCTGCACGACGACCCGATTTTCAAGTACATCCGGGACGGCGAGTATTTCTACTACGTCCACAGCTACTACGGCAAGAACTGCGCCGCCAACACGCTGGCCGTCAGCGACTATTCCCTCCCCGTCACCGGTGTGGTGAAGGCGGGCCGGGTGTACGGCACTCAGTTCCACCCGGAAAAGAGCGGCGACGCGGGACTGCGGCTGCTGCGGGCGTTCAGTGAGTTGTAAAAACAACCTCTCAGTCTCGCTGTCGCTCGACAAGGCCGGGTTGCGGCACCCAGCATCCGCTTCGTGCTTTGAAAAGCACTTGCGTCTTGCTGGCCGCGGCCCCAACAACGACTCCCTGTTTCCGCCACTGGCGGCGGTTATCATTGTTGCTCCCAAAGGGAGAGGCTTTTGGCTCCCCCTTTGGGGGAGCTGTCACCGAAGGTGACTGAGAGGGCAAGCCCGCTAAAGGAGAAACGAAATGCAATTATTCCCAGCCATTGACCTGCGGGGCGGAAACGTCGTGCGCCTGACGCAGGGCGACTACGATAAAATGACCATCTACGGCGAAGACCCCTGCGCACAGGCGCGGGCTTTTCTGGATGCCGGGGCCAAGAACCTCCATGTCGTCGATCTGGACGGCGCGAAGGACGGCACCCTTTCCAACTACGACACCATCGCCGCGCTGGCCAAACAGGGTGGCTTATACATCGAGGTGGGCGGCGGCATCCGCACCGAGGAGCGCATCGAACGATACCTCTCCCTCGGGGTGGGCCGGTGCATCCTCGGCAGCGTGGCCGTGACGGACTTCGATTTCACGGCCCGGATGCTGAAAAAATATGGCGACAAGATCGCCGTGGGCGTAGACGCCAAGGACGGCTATGTGGCCATCCACGGCTGGAAGGAGGTCAGCGCCGAGCCGGGCGTGGCCTTCTGCCAGCGTCTGGCCGAGGCGGGCTGCAAGGCTATCATCTACACCGACATCGCCTGCGATGGCGCGATGCAGGGCACCAACCTCGCCCTCTACCGTCAGCTTGCAAGGGAAGTGCCCGGCGTCGCCATCACGGCCAGCGGCGGCATCTCCTCGGAGCAGGAGCTGCTGGAGCTGGAAGAGATGGGCACCGCCGCCGCCATCCTCGGCAAGAGCCTGTATACCGGCGCACTGGACCTCAGACGCTGCGTTGCGCTGGTGCAGAAGTAAGGAGCTAGACCATGATCACAAAACGCATCATTCCCTGTCTGGACGTCCGCAGCGGGCGGGTCGTCAAGGGCACGAACTTCGAGGGCATCAAAGACGTGGCCGACCCGGTGGAGATGGCCCGGATGTACAACGCGGCCGGCGCGGACGAGCTGGTGTTCTACGACATCACGGCCAGCGCCGAGGGCCGCTCCCTCTTCACCGACATCCTCACCCGGGTGGCCAGCGAGATCTTCATCCCCCTCACCGTGGGCGGCGGCGTCAACACGCTGGACGACTTCGACCGGGTGCTCAAGTGCGGGGCCGATAAGGTCAGCGTCAACTCGGGCGCGCTGAAGGACCCCTCCCTCATCCCGGCGGCGGCGAAGCGCTACGGCGACCAGTGCGTCGTCCTCTCCGCCGACGTCAAACGGGTGGGCGGGCAGTTCCGCGTCTTTGCCAAGGGCGGGCGCGAAGATACCGGCCGGGACGCACTGGAATGGATCAAGTGGTGCGTGGACAACGGCGCGGGCGAGGTCTGCCTCAACAGCATCGACACCGACGGCGTGCGCAACGGCTTCGACCTTGAGATGCTGGACGCCGTGGCGGCCCGGGTGAACGTGCCCATCATCGCCAGCGGCGGCGCAGGCAAAAAGGAAGATTTCCTCGAGCTGTTCCGCCACGAGGGCATCGACGCGGGCCTTGCGGCGGGCATCTTCCACCAGAAGCTGCTCACCATCCGGGCACTAAAGGAGTACTTAAACGAAAATGGTGTGGAAATGCGGCTGTAAATGCTTGCGTTTGCCCGCCGAATACGCTAAACTATAGCTGTCCCCCTGCGGGGAAGGAGAAACATTATGGATCTGAAGTTTGACGAAAAGGGCCTCATCCCTGCCATCGTGCAGGATCACTACACCAAAGAGGTGCTGACCCTCGCCTACATGAACGCCG
>UMIB01008917.1_pt1 | contig 10442 bp, 6 predicted proteins | sample 1965641 | NCBI WGS metagenome assembly UMIB01 (sample SAMEA4836110, study PRJEB28245) | human gut metagenome | biome: gut microbiome; material: fecal sample | place: Denmark | collected 2008
CATGAAGTGGCGGATCAAGGAAACGAATTGTTACAGGATTTCCTTCAAGTGCCTCATAGAGTTTCTCGAAGTCTCCCTGCTGCTCCGGAAGGATCTTAGCAAGTGCTGCTTCTCTCTCCTCTACTGTCTCAGAGCAGATCATCTCACGGAATGCATCGATTCTGTTACCCTCAAAGAACATATGCTCTGTACGGCAAAGACCAATTCCCTCTGCACCAAGCTCACGAGCTTTCTTAGCATCAGCAGGAGTATCAGCGTTTGTACGAACTTTCATTGTTCTGTACTTGTCAGCCCATCCCATGATACGTCCGAACTCACCAGCGATCTTAGCATCTACAGTCGGGATAAGTCCGTCATAGATGTTACCTGTTGTACCATCAATGGAGATTGCATCTCCTTCATGGAACTCTTTACCAGCAAGTGTGAATTTCTTGTTCTCCTCATCCATAGCGATATCGCCGCATCCGGATACACAGCAGGATCCCATACCACGAGCAACTACAGCTGCGTGAGATGTCATACCACCACGAACTGTCAGGATACCCTGAGCAGCTTTCATACCTGTGATATCCTCTGGGGATGTCTCAAGACGAACAAGAACAACTTTCTCTCCTCTTGCAGCCCACTCAACAGCGTCCTCTGCAGAGAATACGATCTTACCGCAAGCAGCTCCTGGAGAAGCACCAAGACCTTTACCCATCGGTGTAGCAGCTTTAAGAGCAGCTGCATCGAACTGCGGATGAAGAAGTGTATCAAGGTTACGAGGATCGATCATTGCAACAGCCTCTTCCTCAGTTCTCATTCCCTCATCAACGAGGTCACAAGCGATCTTAAGAGCAGCCTGTGCAGTTCTCTTACCATTACGTGTCTGAAGCATATACAGTTTACCATGCTCTACAGTAAACTCCATATCCTGCATGTCTCTGTAATGTTTCTCAAGAGTCTCGCAAACCTGTTTGAACTGTACGAATGCTTCCGGGAACTTCTGCTCCATCTCGGAGATGTGCATAGGTGTACGAACACCAGCAACTACATCCTCGCCCTGTGCATTGGTAAGGAACTCACCGAACAGACCGTTAGCACCTGTAGCAGGGTCACGTGTGAAGGCAACACCTGTACCACAGTCATCACCCATGTTACCGAATGCCATCATCTGTACGTTAACAGCTGTACCCCAGGAATATGGGATATCATTGTCACGACGATATACGTTCGCACGTGGGTTGTCCCAGGAACGGAATACAGCTTTGATCGCACCAACCAGCTGCTCCTTCGGATCAGTTGGGAAATCAGAACCGATTTTAGATTTATACTCAGCTTTGAACTGGTCAGCAAGCTCATGCAGGTCAGCAGCTGTAAGCTCAACGTCCTGCTTAACACCTCTCTTAGCTTTCATCTCATCGATGAGCTCCTCGAAGTATTTCTTACCAACTTCCATAACTACGTCAGAGTACATCTGGATGAATCTTCTGTAGCAGTCCCAAGCCCAACGCTCATTGCCGGATTTCTCAGCAAGAGTGTTAACAACTTCTTCATTTAAACCAAGGTTGAGGATTGTGTCCATCATACCTGGCATAGATGCTCTCGCACCAGAACGAACGGATACAAGCAGAGGATTTTCTTTGTCACCGAATTTCTTACCGGTAACTCCTTCCATCTTGGTAATTGCTTCCATGATCTGAGCCATGATCTCATCGTTGATGGATCTGCCATCCTCGTAGTACTGTGTGCAGGCCTCTGTTGTGATTGTGAAGCCCTGCGGTACAGGAAGACCGAGGTTTGTCATCTCAGCAAGGTTGGCACCTTTGCCGCCCAGAAGATTTCTCATAGTAGCATTACCTTCTGTAAACATGTAAACCCATTTTGCCATTTTACATTTTCCTCCTAATTATTGTTCTTTAAAACATAAAAAATGTATGTTTTCTACGCACATAATTATTTTATAGATTTATCCTTCATTAGTCAAGGTTATTCTTCCAAAAAACAGTAATTTCTCTTGTAAAATATGACAGATTTTCCAGTTATATTTTTCACAGATTGTATTTTTCTCGTTATCATCTGAAAAATGTGCTAAAATAGAAAAAAACATGCAGCAATTCCGAGGTAATATTACCCGAATGCTGTCATACAGGAGGTTTATCATGACACGAACGATTGAAAACAGCTTTCTTAAGATTTCCGTTTCCGATCACGGTGCTGAACTCACCGGCATCTATGACAAGACTAATGACAGGGAGATCCTCTGGCAGGCAGATCCGGCTTACTGGAAACGCCATGCGCCTGTACTTTTTCCCAACGTGGGACGTAACTACAAAGATATCTGGCGTCTGAACGGAAAGGAATATCCTTCCAGCCAGCACGGCTTTGCAAGAGACAGCGATTTTATCTGCACGGATATCACCGATACTTCCCTTTCCTTTGTCCTTAAGTCCTCTGAAGAAACCCTGAATATTTATCCGTTTGCTTTCGCTCTGAAGATCACCTACACTCTGAAGAAGCACGACCTGGAAGTATGCTGGGAAGTAGTTAATAATGATTCTGAAACTATGTATTTTACCATCGGCGGCCATCCGGCATTCCGTGTTCCGGTACGTGAAGGCGAATCCCAGAGTGATTACCGTCTTGCTTTTGAAGGCCTGGACACTCTTACCTATCTCCTTATCGATACGTCTGTAGGAACAGTCCTTGCTGACGAGCCACATACACTTTCCCTTGAAAACGGAACCTGTTCCATTGCTCCTCACATGTTTGATAAAGACGCTCTTGTTTTTGATAACGGCCAGATCCAAAAGGCCGGTATCCTCTTCCCGGACGGAACTCCATATCTGACACTTACCAGTGAGGGCTTCCCGAATTTCGGTATCTGGTCCGTACCCGGTGCTCCCTTCGTATGCCTGGAGCCGTGGATGGGACGCTGTGATGACTGTGGTTTTGAAAAACCTCTTTCCGAAAAAGCAAATATCAATGTGCTGAAACCGGATGAGGAATTTATCAAGAGCTATCAGATCACCGTACACTGAGCTATGATAAAAAAAGATCCGCCATACATCGGCTTTTTCAGCTGTCTGTATGACGGATCCTTTTATTTATCTTACTGTCTCAATACGCTCTTATTCTCTCACAAAATGATACTGATAAGCTCTGTACTCCCCAAACTCTGCAGGAAGCGGCATTCCACCATGCATCAGAGCAGCTCCGGAATAGATCCTGCCGGTAGTCTGTTCCTTATAAAGTGCACTCTCATCAAGGCCGCGAAGCTGCACATAATTCACAGTCATATTTCCATGGATCTCCTCCATGACAACATTGAGCAGAACTTCTTCCTGAGAATTTCCAACGATCTCCCATGCACAGACCTCACTCTTAAACGGATCTGTCAGGCGATAGTACCGTCCGTTCTGGATCAGTGGCGCATATTTACGGAATTCCCCGATCTGGCTGCGGACCTCATCTTTTTCTTCCTCAGTCAGCTTCAGAAGATCCAGCTCGTAGCCGAAGGTTCCGGACATAGCAACCACACCTCTGGTATGTAACGGGGTGATCCTTCCTGTCTGATGGTTCGGCACTGCAGATACATGTGCTCCCATGGCCGATACCGGATATCCGAAGGAAGTGCCATACTGGATCCGAAGCCTGTCAATAGCATCGGAGTTGTCGCTGCACCAGATCTGCGGTGTGTAATACAGCATACCTGCGTCAAATCTTCCGCCGCCGCCGCTGCAGCCCTCGATCAGAAGATCCGGATAACGGTTCACCATACGATCCAGAAAATCGTACAATCCCAGGACATAATCATACATTACACGTCCCTGATCCTTGGTCATTACGGAAAATACATCCATCAGGCTTCGATTCATGTCCCATTTAACGTACTCAATATTGGCATTATCCAATACCGCACTGATCTGTCCAAAGATTCCGTCTACAACTTCTTTTCTGGAAAAATCAAGTACCAGCTGATTTCTGGATCTCACTGGTTTTCTTCCTGGAATCGTAAGTGCCCAGTCCGGATGCTCACGGTAAAGATCACTGTCCTCAGAGATCATCTCCGGCTCGATCCAGATACCGAATTTCACTCCGAGGTCATTGACTCTTTTTACCAGTCCGCCGAGAGTCTCTCCAAGCTTCTTCTCATTGACATACCAGTCCCCAAGACCACTGTTGTCATCGTCACGTTTTCCAAACCAGCCGTCATCCAGAACCAGCATATCGATACCAAGGCTCCTTGCCTCTTTTGCCAGATTATATAAAGTCTCCCCTGTAAAATCAAAATATGCTGCCTCCCAGCTGTTTACCAGCACCGGACGGACCTCTGTCTTATATTTACCACGGCAGATATGATGACGGATGCAGCTGTGCAGATTCTGGGAAAGACAGTTCATTCCCTGATCTGTGTAGCTTAAGATCACCTCAGGTGCATAGAAGGTCTCCCCGGCTTCCAGCGGATACCGGAAGCACTCCTCCTGTACACCAAGGAGCATTCTTGTCTGATTGTACTGATCTTTAAGAACCTCACCCTGGAAATTTCCGCTGTATACAAAGGACATAGCATAGCAGCCTCCATGATCCTCTGTTGTGTCCTTCTCTGCCAGGATCATCATCGGATTATACTGATGGCTGGATGTGCCACGGACACTGCCGATCATCTGACTTCCATGAGCCACCGGTACTCTCTGCAGATTCCGCTCCATGGCATGTCTTCCGTAAAAAGTAAGCAGGTCATAATCTCCGTAAAGAAAATCCAGTTCTGCGGACATCACCTTGTTCACATAGATCTTCTCACTGCTCTGATTGCGGATATAGACGCTTCTTGTAATGATATCCAGTTCCGGAAGTACACCGTAAAGAAGCATGGCCTCCACGCCGGTAGCCGGATCCTCCAGTACGATCTCCAGAGTCTGTGCCTCATCATTATCTGCATAAACCGCCGGAAGCCCCGGAAGGCTGTATTTACCGTCACGGATAGTATAATTCTTGTAACGCATATCACAGCTCATGCTTCCGTCACCGTTTTCCAGCATCAGTGATGCACTGCGGAAATCTCCGTTTCCGTAGCAGGAAAGCTCCTGTGGAAGAGAGTCCATGGAATAGGTTCTGTCTGTTCCCGCATCATAGGGATTTCCGGAAAATCCTCTGTCATAGTAGGTCAGAAGATAATCCATGCAGCCTTCTGCCTTTTTACCATAATAGAGATGAAGAAGAAATCCGTACTGATCCACCTGCATCTGATATGTAGTTTCTTTTGTCTGTAGGGTAAACGTTCTGTCTTTCTCGCAGTAGATGATTCCCATATGTGAATCCTCCTTTTTCTTGTGTTTTTATTTTACGGCACCGTTTACAACACCATTTAAAATGTGCTTCTGGCAGATCAGATAAAACAGAAGGATCGGAAGCAGTGCCAGCAGATAAGAGGCAAACGCAAGGTTATAGTTTGTTCCGAACTGAGTCTGGAAATTCAGCTGTGCCAGAGGCAATGTGGTTCCACCCGTAGATCCGGACATGATAACCAATGGAGTCATAACATCATTCCAGGTTCCAAGTGCTGTCAGAACTGCCACTGTGGCATGCATCGGCTTCATGATCGGAAAGATGATCTTCCAATATGTTTTCCAGGTACTGGCTCCATCCACACAGGCAGCCTCCTCAAGGGCCATTGGAATGTTTGTCAGATATCCGGAATAAAGAAGCACGTTCATAGGCATATAAAATACCGTGTAAAGAATGATCACACCGACTTTGTTATCAAGGCCCATCTCAGCAGTCTGCTTTACAAGCGGCATCATCAGGATAGCAAACGGAACAAACATACCGCTCACTACATAGAGATAGATAAATTTATAAAATTTACTTCTCTTGTTTCTGGCTATAGCATAACCTAAAAGTGAATGAATTACAATAGCAAGAACCACTGTGATCACAGTGATCAATACACTGTTTCCAAGAGAATGCCAGAAGTCTGTTACCTCCATAGCTTCCCTGAAATTGGCAAGACTGAATTTCTCTGGCAGAGACAGGATCCCGGCTACACTGTTGGTCATCTCTGTCGGCTGCTTGAATGCGATCACAATTGTCATATAAAGCGGAAATACCACTGTGATAAGGCCAAGGATCAGAAGGATCGTTACCGGCCAGTTCGCTTTTTCTCTTACTTTCGTTTTCATTACAGCTGCTCCTCCTTTTTCCCTGTGATAGTCAACTGCACTGCAGAAATGATCACGATCACAATAAAGAATATAACCGCATTAGCGCTCTGGAATCCAAACTGACCGCCACTCATACCATTGTTATAGATCAGATAGGAAATGGATTCTGTACTCTGTGCAGGACCACCCTTTGTCAAAGCCATGATCTGATCAAATACCATCAGGAAGTTTTTCACACAGAGAACCATGTTGATACTGAAAAACGGAACGATCAGCGGGAATGTCAGATAACGGAACTTACTGAATCCGGTAGCACCGTCAATAGCTCCTGCCTCGTATACATCCTCCGGCACTGTCTGGAGGCCCGAAATATAGATAATGGTATTCATTGCGATGGACTGCCATGCACAAACGATCACGATGGCAACCCATGCCAGGCTCGTACTGGAAAGCATGCTGGAAGACAATGTTTTATTTCCGATCATCTTTCCGAATGCAGGCAGGATATATGTAAAGAAATAATTGAAAATATATCCTACGACCAGTGCGCCAAGTACATTAGGAATAAAATAAGCTCCACGCAGTGCACTCTTGAAACGGATCTTGCTGTTCAGTCCAAGTGCCAGGATCAGGCTGAGTACATTCGTTACAATAGTTGCCACGATGGCCAGCTTAAAGGTAAACAGATAGGAACCGCCAACACGGCTGTCTGTAAAAAGATCCTTATAGTTTCGAAGTCCTACCCAGTCATAGCTTCCATAGCCTTTAAAGTTCGTAAAGCTGTAGATCACACCCTTGATCAGAGGCAGTGTGTTAAAGCAGAAAAATAATGCCACGATCGGAATGGTGATCAGAAGAAAGGTCAGCTTTCTTCCACTCATAGATTTTTTTCCCATGATCAGTTCTCTCCTTCCCCGTTCTTCTCCTCATAGTCCTGTACTTTACGGATAATGTCACGGTTATATCTTGTCCAGTCTGTATCAAATTTTTTCAGGAATGCATCTTTATCCTTTTTCATCAGGAAGGTCTGGATCTGTGCATCCACAGCCATCTCTGTAGGATAATAATGATCCTGGTAGTCGGCCATCCTTCCCTCTTCTATGTATTCCTTCATACCATCCAGCGTAGAGGGAAGTGTGAAATCACCCTCTTTACAGGGAACTGCCTTCTGGTCATCCAGATATGTCTGTATATTCTCATCCTCAAGAAGGAAATCCAGCACTTCATATGCAGCTTCCTTATTCTCACAGTCATCCATCACACAGAACTGAAGGTCAACTCCGGAATTCAGTTTGTTTTCTGACGGATCATTGCTTGCCGGTGTTACAAAAGAATCAATATCCATATCCGGATTTACACTCTGGATTTGCGGGATCGCATAGCTTCCGATGGGATACATGGCAGCCTCCCCTTTTGCAAAAGCGGTGCAGGCTCCATTGTAATCATAGGCAAAGGGATCATCCGGTCCATACTGGATAAGCTCCAGCATACGGTCTGCTACTTCCTTATACTCTTTTGCAAAAGTAGTGTTTCCCTGGTTTACCTGGCGGCATACATCGGCTGGTGCAAGATCTACCGCAATAGAATTCCACGGTGCAAGACAGGTCCAGGTATCTTTAAATCCGAAATAAAGCGGCTGGATACCTGCATCCTGAATTTCCTGGCAAAGGCTCATAAATTCATCCCATGTAGTCGGGATCTGCCAGCCATGCTCCTTGAAAAGCTCACGATTGTAAAGGATTCCGGCGGCATTGGCCACGTAAGGAACCGCATAGACTCCGTCTTCCGGAACGAATTCCAGCGCTTTATCAATTTCTTTATATGCATCTTTGATCGAATCCAGTCCCTGATAATCGGAAATATCCATCAGCATATCAGAATCAATAAAATTGGAAAAGTTAACATCGCCTCCGATTCCAATGATATCCGGATTATCCTCACGGATAAATCTTGTCTTCAATACAGTCATAGCATCGTTTGGTGATTCGATGGTAAGATGGATATCATCATGAGTGGCATTGAATTTTTCTTCCAGTTTTTCAAATGCCTTAACCGCTTCCGGTTTATACTGCACAAGTTCGATCTCTGTCTTTCCGCTGTCCTTTTTACCTGTGCCGCATCCGCTCAATGTAACGGAAGCTGCCATGGTAAAGGCAAGTCCCATACAGAGGATCCATTTACTTCTGTTGCGCATCTTGTAATGCTCCTTCCTTTTCCTTTTATTTGATAAGTCGGATATCACCCATTTAACTGATATGGCTATCCGGGTTCTCCAATACTTATTCTCTGGTTTCTTTTTTCTGAAAGCTATTTTAACATAGCTTTATGCTTGCATAAATAGCAGTGTTTTTCTTGTTTTATACCAAAATGCAATTTTTCTCTGTCTTCATTAAAGTCATCTAGCATTTTGATATATTTTACGCCTATATCACTACTTTTATCTAAAATTAGTATATTCCGAATTTATCGAAAATCAACAGGTTTCTCGAGAAACTTAATTTTCTCACAAAGTTTTATCGATTATCCTTCTCTTTTTAGTATATTTTACAGGCTGTTTTTGTAATTGCATTTTTATACATATGTTGAAGTTCCCTGCTGTTTTAATATATAATGTTACTGAAACCAGACAAAATCATACGCCTAAAGGATAAAAATATGAATGACCTTCTCTTCTCCGTTTTTCCAAATGAAAACTTTGTTGATATCGGACTATACCAATACGGCTGGGAGCACTGCGCTCCGGCACATTCATTCGGCCCGGCCGCACGAAACCATTATATTTTTCATTATGTGATCTCCGGTACCGGAACTCTGATGGCAGACAATTCCGCAGGAGAGACCATCACCTATCAGGTAAAAAGCGGCCAGGGTTTCATGCTTTTTCCCGGTCAGATCAACACCTACATTGCAGATACCGACTTTCCATGGGAGTACACCTGGGTGGAATTTGACGGGCTCCGGGCAAAAGAGATCGTGGAAACTGCAGGTTTAAGTCCGGACCATCCGGTCTATCACAGCCACTCTGCAGATCTCCGCCAGAAAATGATGGAGGAAATGCTTTATATCAGCCATAATTCCCAGGAATCACCCTTTCATCTTATCGGACATACCTGGCTTTTTCTGGATTACTTTATGCGCTCTACTGAAACTGTCCGCATGAAACAGGATGGAAGTATCCGTGATTTTTATATCAAGGAGGCGCTCTCTTTTATTGAACAGAATTTCCAAAATGATATTTCCATTGAGGATATCGCAGCCTGCTGCGGCCTGAACCGAAGCTACTTCGGTAAGATCTTCCACGACACCATCGGACGTTCTCCCCAGGAATTCCTGATCAGCTATCGCATGACCAAAGCTGCAGAACTTCTTAAGATCACAGCCCTGTCTATCGCAGATATCGGAAATGCAGTCGGATATCCCAATCAGCTGCATTTTTCCCGGGCTTTCAAAAATGTATACGGAATGTCGCCAAGAAACTGGCGGATGAAAAACAGACTTATTGAAAAAAAGCCTCCGGCCAGAAAATAGCCGGAGGTTTTTTATTAAAAAATGTATTTACTTAAAATGTAAATTTATCAGCAAAGTATGCATCAAGCTCATCGATCTTCACACGTACCTGCTCCATAGTGTCACGGTCACGGACTGTAACTGCACCGTCATTCTCAGACTCGAAGTCATAAGTGATACAGAACGGAGTACCGATCTCATCCTGTCTGCGGTAACGTTTACCGATATTTCCACGGTCATCGTACTCACAGTTGTACTTCTTGGAAAGCTGCTGGTAGATCTTCTCAGCACCCTCGTTAAGCTTCTTGGAAAGCGGAAGCACACCGATCTTAACCGGTGCAAGTACCGGATGGAAATGAAGGACTGTACGGACATCGTTCTTCTCTGCATCCAGAACTTCCTCATCGTAAGCGCTGCAGAGGAAAGCAAGTACCATACGGTCTGCTCCAAGTGATGGCTCGATAACGTATGGGATATATTTCTGTTTCTTCTCATCATCAAAGTATGTGAGATCCTGGCCGGATACATTCTGATGCTGTGTCAGGTCATAATCTGTTCTGTCAGCGATTCCCCAGAGCTCGCCCCATCCGAATGGGAAAAGGAATTCCACATCTGTGGTAGCCTTGCTGTAGAAGCTCAGCTCTTCCTTATCATGATCACGGTAACGAACCTCATCATCCTTAAGTCCGAGAGCACTCAGCCAGTCAAGGCAGAACTTCTTCCAGTATGCAAACCACTCAAGATCTGTATCCGGCTCGCAGAAGAACTCAAGCTCCATCTGCTCGAACTCAC
>UMIB01024013.1_pt1 | contig 10301 bp, 7 predicted proteins | sample 1965641 | NCBI WGS metagenome assembly UMIB01 (sample SAMEA4836110, study PRJEB28245) | human gut metagenome | biome: gut microbiome; material: fecal sample | place: Denmark | collected 2008
ACACCTGTATCTGTAGAGAAATACGGATGGCCCGTACCGCCTGCAAAGAATACGACCTTGCCTGCTTCCAATGCCTTCACAGCCTTATCCTTGGAGAACAATTCTGTAAAAGAGGAACATGCAAAAGGAGTAAATACTTCTGTCTCCATTCCTACAAAACGGAAGATTTCAGATACATAGATGCAGTTCATGACAGTTGCAAGCATACCTATCTGATCTGCTTTGGTTCTGTCAATAGTCTCACTTGTTCTGCCTCTCCAGAAGTTACCTCCACCAATTACGATACCTACCTGGATTCCACTGTCTACAATCTCTTTTACCTGTTTTGCCACTGCGGTAACAGTTGCTTCATCAAAACCGGTCTTCTTCTCACCAGCTAATGCTTCTCCGCTTAATTTCAATACAATTCTCTGCATTTTAATAACCATGCCTTTCCTGAGTCTATATTATTTTCTGTTTTTCTTCACATCACTGAAGAAGGATGTCGGGCTGACTTCTGCATAGCACTGTGAACACATACCTTCGATAACAGCACCATTATTGATCTGTACGGACTTGGACTTAATGTTGCCCATAACAATTGCAGAGGTATCCAGAATAACCGGTCCATGCACATCAATATCGCCCTTAACAGCACCTGCGATAACTGCGCTTGTTGCAAAGATATTACCGATTACAACAGAGCTCTGGCCAATCTTGACACTGCCCTTGCTCTTCACTTCACCATTGATCTGTGCGGATTCTGCGTAGATCTCTGCTGCAGAAGAATTACCGTTGATATTGCCTGTTATATTTAATTTACCATTGATTTCTATATTACCATTGATGCTGCCGATCAGATCCATATTGCCACTGCTGATCACATCACCTGTAATGGTCATGCCTGCTGTAATAACCGCAGTATCTGATGATGTCTCTGTAGTATTATTATAAAAGCTCGGCTCTCTGGTACTTCTAAAATCAGGCTCTGTTTTCTTCTCCATGGAAGAAGCCTGATCAGAAAGATTCAATTCCACTTCGTTTAAAAGTTCCTCTACTTCATCATTAGCCTGTTTTGCCTGTTCCGGCTCAACTTCAGGCTGCTGTACTGTCTCTTGTACAGGTTCCTGAACAGCTGCTGTATCAGCCCCTAAAGCTGCTGCTTCATTATCCAGCATTGCTTCAAGGTCTGCAAATTCTTCTCCGTCTGTCTGTCCAAAAAGATCTTCAGAAGAAGTAGCTTCTGCTCTGGCAGTAACGTCTCCCTGTTCTGTTTCTGCATCCTCAGGTACCATTTCATTCACTGCCTGAGATAAATCCTGTTTCAAATCCTGAAAAAAACCCATTTTCACTATCCTCCAATTTTATCCTAAGGTGCTTTCACCCTTATTGTGCCTGAACATGCTGAATTGGCACTGTATCCTCCGTAATCGGCAACAACACCATATTATCAGACTCCAGTATCTTCTCTAATATAATAGGAAGAGCTTCCACTGTTGTATTCTTGCCCGATGCATCATGCATCAGAACAATGGAAGTATGATGTTCACTCACGTGATTCAATACATTATCTGCTATCTGCTGTGCACTGACATAACCGCTGGCTGCATCTCCACTGGATACATTCCAGTCATAATAGGTCATGCCCTGTTGTCCCAGATAAGCAATGATATCCTGTATCTTATCCTTGCTGACCGTATTACTGCTGCCTCCCGGCAGTCTCACGATCCTGCTGTCTACACCTGTCAATTCATACAGATATGTATGCAGTTTCTCAAGATCCTGACCATACGCTTCTACAGACTCATAAATATCACGATACACGTGGCTGTAGGAATGCATGCCAAGGGTATGACCCTCCTCTACAATACGCCGGTACTGGTCATTATATCCTTCTTTACCAACTACAAAGAATGTAGCCTTCACTCCATACTCATCCAGAATATCCAGAATCTGATCTGTATTGGCACTTGGTCCATCATCAAATGTCAGATATACCTTATGAATGCCGGAATCCGCCGGGGTCGTCCCTGAAGACTCACTCCACACATTCTGATTCTCCAGTGTCTGTACATCCGCAGAGGCTTCTTCCTCTGTAAGTTCCTGTGAATCAGCCGCATCCACCTTCTGCTCCTCCAGCTGTATCTGCATGGAAGCAATCTCTGCCTGCAGCTCATTCACCTGTTTACCAAGTCTATGAAGCTGTACAGCCAGAACAATGCTGATCGTAACAGGTATGACAAACACCATGACCAGCATGATCACAATCAAACGTTTCAGGCGCTGTACACGCCTCTGTCTCTTGTTATTCATTTCAGCCATCAGACTCTTAACCATCTTTCTGTATGCTACGCCAATTATAACACAACCCTTATGCTTTAGAAAAGGGATTTTGTCAAAATTTTATGTTTACAATAATGCTTCATTATAGTGGGCTCTCTCGCCGCCTACGAATTTTGCCCTGGTTCTTGCACAAACAATATGTGCGCCGCCTATCGTTGGGTGTTCAATTCTGACAGGTACTGCTACTGCCCTAAGATGCATACCAATCAGGGTATCTCCTATATCAATGCCGCCTTTTGCCTGAATATGCTCTACTGCCACAGGATCCTGCATATGCTTCCATGCAGCTGTGGAGAATGAACCGCCTGCCTTGGGCTGTGGTACCACATTGACTTCTTCATAGCCGAAGCGTTCTGCATCTTTTCTTTCTATAATTAATGCTCTGTTGAGATGCTCACAGCACTGTGTGGCAATGCTGATTTCCTCTTTGGCAAAAGCCCCCTGCATTGCAAGAAATACAGCTTCTCCAAGATCTGCATTGGAATAAGAACCGATTCTGTGAGATGCGATCTCACTGGTTGAGCACCCGATTACCACCAAATCACCTTTTTTTAATTTTGCCTGCCCTAAAAATTCTTCTACAACTCTGACTGCATCCTGCTGTTCCTGTTCAAACATAATATGACTCCTCTTTTCTGTGCACCTTCTGATCTTAACTGGTTTGTGTCAAGTGCACGAAGATACAATTCCAGTTCTCTGCCAGCCGTTCCATGGAAAAGGCAGCATTCGCCGGGCTGGTAGACGGCAATGTTATAATATCTCTTCCTGTTATCTTCTCCTGATATTTATGATACAGCTTCGCAGCAGTCGCACCATTTGCATAGATCTGTCTGATGGGAGCCGTGGATAATACCCTGGAGAGATCTGTAGGCGTTACATTCGAGATACTGCTGTCACTGGAACCTATGATATCACATTCTGCAATCACATCCCAGACTGCAATGTGATGTTCCAGCAGAAAACTTTTCTTTTGTTCAATTGTCTCCGGTATCTGCACCTGTGTCAGATATGCAAGCAGCTTCCAGAACCGGTTCTGTGGATGCCCATAATAGAAGCGGTTCTCCCTGGACTTTACAGAAGGTAACGTACCCAGTATCAGAATCTGCGAATATTCATCATACACCGGTTCAAATTCATGTTGTACATGATTCTTTATCTGTTCCATATTTATCCATCTTTCCGACTAATCTGCCAATTGCAGGAATTTGCCCTATTATCTCTGTAAAGCCTGTGGAAACCAAAAGCACTATCAGCATTTCTGCAAGATTTACTGCATAAGAAGGTTCTATTCCCTGCGTAAATTCTGCAATTCCCAGTATAATCACATACCCGGATACGATATAGATACCCATGCTGTTTCGTCCAAGGCAGGAAAATACAGGGAATCCATACCCTTTGCGCTGCTGTAGAATATCTTTCCATAACAAAATCACAAAACAACTGCCTGAAAGTCCTATGATGAAGCGGTAGCCATCTATTGCAAGCTGTCTGGTAATGTCTTTTCCCAATAATTTGTAACCGGTCAGGTAAATAAATGCATCCTGATTGAAGAAAGCAGCAAACAGCAGAATCCATACAAGACCGGCCGCCAGAGTCAGAACGATAGGCGCCTGTTCATATACATTGCAGATTATCTCACACAGTCTGCTGATTGCCTTCTCTTTATTATGCCGTTCAGCCATTCCTTCATGGAAATAAAAGGCAATGATGTAAAAAGGCAGCATATATTTATATGCGCCAAGTCCCAATCCATCTGGAATAAAGAACATCATCAGAAAGCCCACAATATAAAGCCATAACGCATCATGAAACCAGTAATGCATGCACCATACGATCAGGAAGCACCAGAACACTGCCCACAAAAACCACAGATTTTCTAGGGAATTAACTATATATTGAAGCAATCCCTGTCCCAGTCCTGCATGTGGATAGCCATAATAGGCATTCATAAGAAAATGTCTCGCTGAATCCAGCGCAGTCCATCCAAATATGGGAATCAACAGGGATGCTACCCTTCTGCCCAGAATCTGCAGTTGTTCCCTTCTATCGTCCGTTGTCCTCATACTGTACCAGCCAAGCCAGCCACTCACCAGCATAAAAAGCGGCATATGAAAGCTGTATATCAACTGATACAGGCGGTCATCAAAATATGCTTCCTGTAGTTTATATACCTCGCCACTGCCCTCCTGGATGCAATGCCCCAGAACCACAAGGCATATTGCAAAGCCCCGCAATACATCAGGCAGTAACTCTCTCTTCTTTTTATCAGTCATTTGTTTGTTCCTATCTTAATACCTTTCGTACACACCTATAACCATACCACACAAGAAAGCATAAAACAAGAAGCAGCACAAATGCGCTGCTTCTTAATAAATAACATATGTTCTTTATCCTAAATGGAACTGTTCTACTATTTTCTTTAACTGTTCTATGGATTCTCTGCATTCCTGCAATCTGTTGTATCCTTCTGCAGTGCTGGTCTGCGTCTGGGAAGATTTCTCTGCAATATCACTGATACCGCTTGTAGACTGGCTCATCATGTCATTGATACCATCAGATGCAGTGGAAATCTCATCAATGTATTTCTCCAGCAGCTGCATGGAATCCTTGGTCTGTCCCATAATATTCTTGAAGTCATCTGAATCTGTTCTGTATTCTGTACCAGACTTCTGGAATTGTGCATAATCATTTACTACCGTATTCTCCAGGAAATCCATAATCGTGGTAATGCACTGTGTCAGGCTGGATACTGCATCATTTACTTCCACTACGATACTATTGATATTTCCGACTGTACTTAATGTCTGCGATGCCAGACTGCCAATTTCAGAAGCGACAACTGCAAATCCGCGTCCTGCTTCTCCAGCTCTTGCTGCTTCAATATTTGCATTCAGTGCAAGAAGGTTCGTCTTGGAAGAAATCTCTTTGATTTCATTGGTCAGATCGTTAATTTTCTGGACTGCTTTGGACTGTTCCACGGCAGCATCTGCCTTATCCTTCATCTGTTCATAGATCTCGTTAGCCTGTTTGCTGGACTGTGTACTGGTCTTCTCCATCGCAGCTGCCCGTTCATATGCCTGATGTGATTGTTCTACTCCATTGAGAGCCATCTGATAAATAGATTCCGAATTCTGCTTTACCTCTGCAATATTCTGTACGATATGCTGGGTGTTAGCCAATGTCTCCTGCATACCTGCTGCCAGCTCCTGCGTAGCTGCCGAGTTATCCTGTGCAAGATCACTGTTGACCTTCATAATCTCATCCAGTCTGTCTACACCCTCTGTAATGGTCCTATTAGCTTCATCCAGTCTTGCCATAATATCTCTTAATATCTTACGCATCTCATGGACAGCCCTTGCCATAACGCCAATTTCGTCTTTCTGTCTGCGCAGTCTGCTTCCCATTTCTGTTGGTGAGAAATCAAGTCTGGAGGTTTGCTCAATAATCTCTGTTACATATTTTACGGGTTTTGCAATATTATTTCCGACAACAATTCCAAGAACCGAGCATATCAGAAGCGCAATGACAAGTCCTATCAATGTCATGCCTACCAACTGATTTGCTTCCGCATAGACTTCTCCATTCGGTGCTGTCAGTACAAGCTTCATTCCATTATCCAGGTTAAAATAGTACATCTGCTTTCTCACACCCTGATAGGTATACAGATGACCTTTTCCCTCATTGGTATCATCTGACAGGAAGGTTACAATATCTGACAATGAGCTGTCCTGCTCTCCCATACTGGTTCCATTCTCCAGTTCCCTATGATGCATGACAACACCCTGCGCATTAATCAGGAATGCATAGCCTGTGTCATACATACTGATGGCATCTGTCAGATCTGTAAGTGTACCAAAGTCAATATCCATACCCACAACACCAATGGATGTACCATCTTCTGCATACAGGGGTATTACGTAGGAAATCATGTAGATATTGACATTCTCATTCAAGTAAGGCTCCATCCATAATGGCTCTCCTGCCTCTACCGGCTGATAATACCAGCCTACATGCGCAACGTCACTTGCATCATACATGGAAAAGTCAGTAGGTGTCAGCAAAGTGAAATTCTCATCTGTAGAATTTCTCGACATGAAAATACCGGATGTCGGATTGGAATACTGTGGATTATATCTGACATATGCTGTAACCGCACCGTCTGTATGACTTGCAAAATTAACAGCTTCCTTCTCTATCTGCTTCGTATACTGATCTGCATAATCCTTGCTTTTCTTAAAGGCTGCATAGTCAAAATCCTGCATCACCGCATCACTCAGCGTATTAACAGATTGTTCAATTCTTGAAATAGTACTGTTAATCTCCCCGGCAAAGACCTCCCCTGAAAGCTGTGACTTCGCTGCTGTATCCACAGAAGCCATCTGTGATGAATTAACAATCGCCAGACAGGCTATGATTCCTGCCGTCAGCAGTGAGCAGAACAGAATACCCATTATGATCTTGGTACGTATTGATTTCATAATTTTCCCCCTTTGGTATCTTAAGAATCAAAAAATATGATATAACTTCTGTTTGCCTGAAGCAATTTCATTATATCATATTTTCTGTTATTTTAAATAATATTTCATTTATTTTCAGACCTTTTGTGTGTCAAAAGCAATCCGCCCATCAAGCTGAATAACAAAAGGTATGTCTGTATTGTATTCAGGTTATGTAAAAGCCACTACCACAATAATGTATAATTTATGTAAAATCTGCATAAGCATACATTTTCGATACCTTACGCCATCCGGTTGCGAATCCTCTCCCGATTGTGTTATGATATTCAGGTAGAAAATCAGCACCCGCATATCTATTATGTAGGTCATAAGAAAGGCATGGACATATTCATATGAAAAAAGAAAATCTCTGGCTTTCCTACCAGAACGAAGACAAAGAAAAGCTGCAGGCTATCTGCGAGCGCTATAAGAACTGCCTGGATGAGGGCAAAACAGAACGTGAATGTATTGATCTGACCATCCGCATGGCAAAGGAAGCAGGCTATCGCAATCTGGCTGACATCATTGCTGCCAAGGGCAAAGTCAGCAAAGGTGACAAGGTATATGCTGTACAGATGCATAAGAGCATTGCCCTTTTCCAGATTGGTGAAGAACCGATCTCCTCAGGTATGAATATTCTGGGTGCACATATCGACTCTCCAAGAATTGATGTGAAGCAGAACCCATTATATGAGAAAGAAGGATTTGCATATTTCGATACCCACTACTATGGCGGTATCAAGAAATATCAGTGGACAGCTATCCCTCTGTCTCTTCATGGAAGAGTAGCCAGGAAGGACGGTACTATGGTGGATATCTGTCTGGGCGAGAAGGAAGACGATCCCATATTTGTTATCACAGATCTGTTAATCCACCTTGCCGGTGAGCAGATGGGTAAAAAGGCAACAGAAGTCGTAACCGGTGAGAATCTGGATCTGTTGATCGGTAATATTCCTCTTGAAAAAGACAGCGATACCAGCAAAGAAGAGAAAGAAACAATTAAGGCAAATGTTCTGAAGCTTCTAGCTGACCAGTATGGTATCGATGAAGAAGATTTCCAGTCTGCTGAATTAGAAATCGTTCCCGCAGGCAAGGCAAGAGACTGTGGATTTGACAGAAGCATGGTTCTTTCCTATGGACAGGATGACAGAATCTGTGCTTTCACTTCTCTCTTCGCAATGCTGGACGCAAAATGCGGCACCCGTACCCAGTGCTGTCTGCTGGTAGACAAGGAAGAAATCGGAAGTGTTGGTGCTACAGGTATGCAGTCCAGCTTCTTTGCCAATGCAGTTGCAGAATTACTGGCTATGACAGAAGGCGAATCCGAATTACTTGTTCGACGTGCTCTGGCTAACTCTGTTATGCTCTCATCTGATGTCAGCGCAGGCTTTGATCCTCTCTATGCGAATGTATTCGAGAAGAATAACTCTGCTTTCCTGGCCCATGGCGTTACATTCAACAAATATACCGGTTCCCGTGGTAAGAGCGGTTCTAATGATGCTAATGCTGAATATATTGCAGCACTGCGCAAGGTCATGGATGACGCCAATGTATCTTATCAGTTTGCAGAGCTTGGTAAGGTAGATGCAGGCGGTGGCGGAACTATCGCCTATATCATGGCAAAATATGGCATGAACGTAATTGACAGTGGTGTTGCCGTACTGAATATGCACGCCCCTTACGAAGTCAGCAGCAAGGCTGATATCTATGAAGCAGTGAAAGGTTATCTGGCATTTTTAAACTGGAACGGTAAGTTCTGATACTCCGCTTCATAAAAAGGGGAATGCAGCGCTCGACCTGAGTGTTACATTCCCCTTTTAATTCATACATTATTATACATCAATAAAAGAACTTCTAAACTCCTGATAATTACAAGGCTTTCCAAAATAATATCCCTGACAGTAATTTGGGGAAACCTTCAACATCTTCTCCAGTTCTTTCTGGTTCTCAATACCTTCTACGCATACCTTGACATCCATACCATGTACCATATCACTCATAAGCGAAAGCAGCTTGTATTCGTACTCATTTTCTACCGCCTTTACAGTAAAAGAACGGTCTATCTTGATAATCTCAGGATGCAGGTCATTGAGATAATGAAAGTTAGAATAACCGGTTCCAAAGTCATCTAACGCCAGCTGAATCCCCTTCTCCTTTAACCGGTTCCATAATTTGGCAATACGGCTGTCTGCCAGCAGAAGCCCACTCTCTGTCAACTCTATGATCACCCTGGAAGGATCTACCTGATGCTGTTCAATTACCTGCAATATATCGCTGATAATATTGCTCTTTAATACCTGAATATAGGAAATATTGACACTGATTCGAAAATCCGGTACTTTCATCTGTATGTCATGACATAACTCCAGAGCATGATGCAGCATCCATTTTCCCGCCGGAATGATAAGACCTGTCTTTTCCAGTAATGGAATAAACTCCACCGGTGATATCATCCCATACTCCTGTGTATGATACCGCATCAGAGCTTCTGCACCATACAGTGTCTTGCTTTTGGCATCAAAAAGCGGCTGCAGGTATACTTCAAAGCCTTCAAATCCATGATTGACAGAATTACGCAGCAGCTTAATCAACGATTTTTTGTATATAAACTTCTCATAATCCTGTTTTTCCAGAACATATGCCCTGTTCTTGCCTCTTCTTTTGGCTTCATTTAACGAAAACTCTGAATACCGCATAATATCAGAGAAATTAAACCCTGTAAATTCAGCTCCTCCAAGAATACCTGCTGACACAGTATAGACCGCCTCGTAATAATTATCTTTTACAAAAGCATCTATTGCTTGTCTTATTTCCTGGTACTGCTCTTCTGCCTGTTGAATACTTCGTCCCATGACATCCAGCACAAGGAATTCATCTGAGCCTGCCCGATATAATGTCTGTCCCGGCAAAATGCAGGAATCAATACATTCTGCTGTCTTTCGAAGCACCATGTCTCCATAATCACTTCCAAGCTTCTCATTGATTTCCTTAAAATCATCCAGCCCAAGGCGCATAAGATATCCTTCGTTGATTTTCTTCGATACATGTTCTTCCAGAAAAGAACGAAGACTGGACATTCCAAGTAATCCACTTACATTATCAGCCTTTTGTCTGGCACCGATTTCGTTAATACAGCCAAGCATATACTCAGGTGTACCATCTTCACTGCGGACAACATATCCTCTGCAATTGATCCAGATAGCCTCTCCTTTCTTCGACATCCATCTGTACTGAAGATTATGAAAGTCTTTCTTTCCATCAAGAATCTCCTGCAGATCCTTCTGTAGCATCTCGACATCCTGCGGATATACAAATTTGGCATGATTGGATATTACATCATGGAATTCCACTGCCGGAAGACTGAAATGCTTTATTGCCTCTGGTGAAATATAGTAATAATCATTCATAAGATCATATACATACAAATAATCATCCATGCATGGATGAAGCATATTAATTACCTTGCATAGCTGCTCTACTGTA
>UMIB01037065.1_pt1 | contig 10299 bp, 6 predicted proteins | sample 1965641 | NCBI WGS metagenome assembly UMIB01 (sample SAMEA4836110, study PRJEB28245) | human gut metagenome | biome: gut microbiome; material: fecal sample | place: Denmark | collected 2008
AGAGTTTCTGGATGTAAGAGATTCTTCGGGAATGCGTACGTATGTGCGTTCTCTCTGCTTTGTGCTCTACAAAGCTGTCAGCGAACTCTTTCCGAATGGCAAACTTTTTGTGGAGCACCCGGTATCCAAAGGATACTTCTGCAATTTGCGGATCGGGCGCCCCGTCACACTTGAAGACGTGTCACAAATAAAGAAACGTATGCAGGAAATTATAGCGGAAGACATTACCTATCACCGCATTGAGTGTCATACAACTGAAGCCGTACGTGTATTCAGTGAACGGGGCATGAATGACAAGGTAAAATTACTCGAATCTTCCGGTTCTATCTATACCTATTATTATACTTTGGGAGGTACTGCCGACTATTATTACGGTAATCTGCTCCCAAGTACAGGATTTATCCACTTATTCGACCTCGTTAAATACTACGACGGACTGTTGCTGCGTATTCCTAACAAAGAAAACCCATCTGTACTGGAAGATGTGGTAAAACAGGAGAAAATGCTCGATGTTTTCAAAGAGCACCTACGATGGAACTACATCATGGGATTGAACAATGTGGGAGATTTCAATATTGCTTGTGAAGAGGGACATGCCACGGACCTGATCAATGTGGCAGAAGCTCTGCAAGAGAAGAAAATAGCACAAATAGCCGATAGCATTTTCCACCGCGGAGAAAACGGGACTCGTGTAAAACTGGTGTTGATTTCTGGACCGTCATCATCCGGGAAAACGACTTTTAGTAAGCGACTCTCCATCCAGTTAATGACCAACGGCCTGAAACCATATCCCATCTCACTGGACAATTATTTTGTAGACCGTGAAGACACTCCATTGGATGAAAACGGCAATTATGACTATGAATCCCTTTATGCCCTCGACCTGGAGTTATTCAATACACAACTACAGGCTTTGTTGCGTGGCGAGGAAGTAGAACTGCCCCGCTATAACTTTATGTTGGGAAAAAAAGAATATAAAGGTGATAAATTGCGGATCGACGAACATACGGTATTGATTCTTGAGGGAATACACGCCCTTAACCCGGAACTGACTCCGCAAATCCCGGCAGCAAATAAGTTCAAAATATACGTCTCTGCCTTGACAACCATCTCGCTGGACGATCATAACTGGATCCCAACGACGGACAACCGACTTTTGCGCCGTATTATCCGGGACTTCAACTATCGCGGCTATTCTGCCCAAGAGACTATCTCACGCTGGCCCAGCGTACGCGCCGGAGAAGATAAATGGATTTTCCCTTATCAGGAGAATGCCGATGTGATGTTCAACTCCGCCCTTTTATTTGAATTTGCCGTGCTCCGCTGTCATGCCGAGCCCATTCTTACCAGCGTGCCACGTAACTGTCCGGAATATGCTGAAGCATACCGGTTGCTGAAGTTTATCAAATATTTCACTCCTGTACAGGATAAGGAGATTCCTCCAACCTCACTTTTGAGAGAATTCCTGGGAGGAAGCAGTTTTAAATATTAGATAGAGCCATATTCCAAATCATTATCAGACATAGACTTTACAAATACCGACTCCGGAGAGAGCCTTATTTGTAGAATCTATGCCTGAATTATCAAATTTTATCCACCTTTCAACCAACCGGTAATGCCCGCCATTCCTCTTTGAAGAAGAATCAAAGAAGAAATGAAAAATAAGAGGGGGAAATGAGAGGTTTCTACAAAGATTTTTTAACTTTGTCACTGTTTAAAACCAAATCGCATGAAAATATCGACTTTAATCCTGACCATCCTCGTTTGTTTTAGCACAATCGTCGATGCACAAGGCACACAAAACAGAGCAAATGAACTGATGAAACAAGCGCAGAGTAGTCTGGAACAAAAAGAATACACTAAGGCGCGTTATCTTTTCATCCAGGCCTATGGCGCTTTCGCAACGCAGGAAAATTATCCGAAAGCCGTGGAATGCGGAATTCAGGGAGCAGCTCTGTACCATCGTGAAAATTATTACAAAGAGGCATTCGACCTCTGTAGAGGAATGGATCAGCTAGTCTGGGCCGGTGAACAAAAACAGCAGAAACAATTTTACCCGCTACGTTTCCAAATCACCAAAGAGAGACTGCAGATGTACATCGGACTAAAGAATGCGGCGCAGGCTAAAATTCAATTGGATAAGCTGGCAGAAACCGCAGGCCTGGCCAAGAACGATTCATTAAGCGAGAACCTACTATACACACAGGCAAGTTATTACTACACATTCGGGCAAAACACTCAGGGAGACGCGTGTTTTCAGAAATTAATCAACCAATATAAAGCCCAAAAGAATTACGATAAGGTCAACGAATGCTATAAAAAACTGATTGCCATCGGACGTAAATCTAACAATGCCTCACTGGTGGCCCGCACTTACGAGAACTTCATCGTCTGGACCGATTCAGTAAAAGCAATGACGGCACAAGACGAACTGAACGTACTGAAACGCAAGTATGACGAAAGCCAGCAGATCATTCAGGAGAAAGAAGACACACTTTCGGGCAAACAGTATATGATCGTCGGGCTGTGCACACTGGTAGTAATCCTGATTGCCGGTCTGATATTTGTGGCCATCGTACTGCTTCGTTTCATTGCCGGTAACCGGAAACTGAAAAAGAGCGTACAGATAGCCAATGAACACAATGAACTGAAGACACAGTTTATCCAGAATATTTCAGCACAGATGGAACCTACGCTGGATACACTCGCCTCTTCTGCCGCCGAGCTGTCGGACAAAGCACCTCAACAGGCACAGCAGATGCAAGGACAAGTAGCAGCCCTGAAGAAGTTCAGCAATGATATACAGGAACTTTCCACATTGGAAAACTCTCTGACTGAACCTTATGAAATGAAGGAGATCAACGTAAATACTTTCTGTGAAGCTACCATGGATAAGGTGAAAGAGTTTGTACAACCCGAAGTTTCGACCGTAGTCAATGCTGCCAAACTCCAGATCAAGACCAATCCTGAACAACTGGAACGGATCTTGATTCACTTGCTGAAGAACGCTGCGGAATATACCGAAAGCGGAAAGATATTCCTTGATTTCAAAAAGAGAGGCGCACATACGCACCAATTCATTATATCGGATACCGGTACGGGTATTCCCGTTGAGAAACAAGAGAACCTGTTCAAGCCCTTCACTGAAATCAAAGACCTGACAGAAGGAGACGGTTTAGGACTACCCATCTGCGCCCTGATAGCAACCAAAATGAACGGCAGCCTGACACTGGATACCAGCTATACCAAGGGGAGCAGGTTTGTGCTCGAATTACATGCATAATTAAATAAAAGAAGTGAATGTGCCGCAACTAAAGTGAGCACTCTAAAAAGTTACAGACTGTAATCCATAAACATAAAAGAGCCATATCATTACTCAAAAATAGAGTTTGACATGGCTCTTTTCATCGTTCATAAGGGCAGGCAAATTTCAAATGAGAAACTCTCCCTTTCTAAATCAGGATTTAAACACATCCTCTCCCGCTATTTTTTTCGGGGGGAGACGTTATCAGACGGTAAGCTCCAACAACACTTCTCCTTTGGTATTGAGTACTTTCACCTTAAGTATGTCCTTCTTCTTCTCAATCACCATTACCGTTGCACTTTTCATGCTATAACCGCCACCGATAATCACCGGGAAGTTATTGCCAAGGCTGCCTTTGGGATGATAGGCATATTCATGTGTGTGCGCGTTAAGGCTGATATTGAAAGGTGCTTTCTCCAGAAGTTTACCCCAAAGCCCGGAACACAGATTCTCGTAGTCGTTTCCGTAAAGCGGAATGTGATGAATCAGAATCCGCTTAGCGGCTTTCTTAAATTCTTTGGAAGCGAGCTCACGCTTCAAAAATCCTACCTGGTCATTACGCAGCTTCGTAAAATCGTTGAGTCCGTAATATACCCAATGATCATCCGGCTTATCTTCACCGCAATCGAGCATTACGATACGGGTATCTCCCCAGTTGAAGGAGCCGTAAGTCTTATCGCCTACATAATCGAACAGGCTGTGCAGGCCTACCGAATAGGCATTCCGGATCTCGTGATTGCCGCGCATAAAGAAGACAGGTACGCGGTCACCCTCCACGCCTTCGGTCAGTTCGCTGATAAAGGCCGTTGCCTGATCGTGATTGGCGGGGTCGTCTACACAATCGCCGTTGAACACTACAAAATCATAGTCAATCCCCTTTATCTGTTCGCACAATGCCTGAAACGTCTTCGATTGTTTATGCAGGTCGTTGAATACCACAGCCGTAAAACTGTCATCACCGGCTGCGGGCAACGTGAACTCCCTGAGTTCTGTACGGGCTGTATTGCCAAACACCTTTTTGTAGGCCTGGTAAAGCAGGATCTCCTGCGAACAGGTACGATAATAATATTTCTGTCCGGACTGCAAACTATCGAGGCGAATCTTGTGAAGAGTATTGCCACAAACAACTTGACCATCCAGAAGGGTACGTGCGCGCTTCAGGTTGGAAGGGTCCGTGCCGTACTCCACCCAGCAATAGGCCGGCACATTGGTCTGCCACATCACCGTGATTCCACCTCCTACGGGATTCTGAAGATAGGGTTTGGTACGGCAAATCCGATTCTCGGGTACCGCCATCCGTACTTCTACCAACAAAGGACGATGATCGGACGCCAGAGGCTCATCGATCACCCGGGCCGAGTTGACAACAAAAGTAGGCGTTTCCTGTTTCAGAGCAATCAGATAGTCGAGCGTCTCCTTCGGTTCGGAAGCCGGATAAGTGGGCTGCTTCGGGTTGGAAAGTATCTGGAATGTACTCTTCAAATCTTTGATAAAGCCGGAGTCGGCATCCGAGTTGAAGTCACCGGCAAGGAAGAAAGGTTTCCGGGTATCGGCTGCAACGGACTTCAGGATTTCGAGAGACTTCATCCGATCCTCTTCGGTCAGAGAAAGGTGCGTACACGCAAAGACATACTCCGGGAACTCGGCGACAAGCAGCGTGCGTGCCTCTTCACGTCCCGGAAGGGCGAAGGTTTGCACACGGAGCGGAGTCTCTTTCGAAAGTATACCGATACCATACTTTCCTCCGTCATAATCGATGGCAGGCGCAAAGCAGGGATGCAATTGAGTGCGTTCCGCCAGTTCCTTGAGAACATCGGTCCGGTTGCTTCGGGCAGTCATGCTGTCCAGTTCCTGGATGGCAACGATGTCCGGACGGGCGTTGTTGATCACATTGGCTACACGCTGATAATTGCATATACCGTCCATGCCATTGGCGTTACGGACGTTGTAGGTCATCAGGCGCAGCACATCTTCAGCCTGGGCTGACAGCACAAAAAGTGCTGAAAATAAGAGCAATAATAGTTTTCTCATAAGGGTTCCTCCCTAAAAGATGTCGCGGAAGCCTGTTTCACCACAGAGCTGCATAGGCAGAGAGGCACAGGAGAGGAGCTCTACGGAGCGTGACCTGCAGAACGGAGGTATGCCATAACTCACCACAGAGTGACACAGAACTTCACAGGACGAACTTAATCTATTGATAGATAACAGTATCCATCTGTATACATTCGTGTAATCTGTGGTGAATGCGAGTTTCGACACATCCTCTTTCCACGAATCACCGCTTATCGTTTGGAGACCGTTCCGCCGGATACCGGCCTATGTCCTCTGCGGGCAGCTCCCGCTACATCTTCATTGTTATATTTTGAGTTATTAAATCTGAATAATAGCACATATACTGTCTCTTCCTGTCGAAAAGAGGGATCAGGGAAGAGGTTTTCTGTACACCAGCGTCAGCCCGTCCACCGCCCCGTACTCTGTCATCAGTTGACGGAAAGCGGCATAATCCGCCGGGCGAATCATCTGTTTCTTCAACTTCAGGCTCCGGATCACTCGCGTTTTCGCTCCTTCGGGACGGATGGAAATGGTTAATGTACCTACGGCATTGTCCATCTTCTTCTCCATCGGCCGAGTGACAGGTTCCATACCTGCAGGAGTATCTACGGTATAGGTGAAAGATTCATCCGCCAGTCCGGGCAACAAAAGGTTCGAAGTGCGCTGGCTATTGAACCGGACGTACTGGGAACCGGCCAGGCTGCCACGCTCTACGGGGAGGGTGAAGACCAGATAGTCATCTTTGGCATTTGCCGCGTCGGGTTGCAATGCATAGTCTTTTCTCAGGGTAACCGGTGGAAGATTCAGTTCAAACGGCTGCGTCAATGAAGCTACATAGGCATAATCTTTCTGCCAGGAAACGGCTGAGGGAGTTTTGCCTTTCAGTGACAGAGCCTGTTGGCTGCCTCCGGCGTCGGTCCACACAAACAGTTCGCGGATGCTGCCTACTCCCAGTGATGCCGTATTCTCGGACGGAGCACAGACCGCCCCTATCCCGGCTTTCAGTCCGGCCGCTTTCAGCAATGCGGCCATCAGATTCGCCTTCTCGGCCTCCGTGCCGTATGCCGAACGGATCACCTCTGCGGCGGGACGGATGCGATAACCGCTTTCCGCCAACGGGAGGGACGAATAGTAAAGATTATCAATCACATAGTCACGTATCGCGGTTACTTTTTCTTTATCGTCCTTCGCTCCGGCAGTCAGTTTTCCGGCCAGCGCACGAATCCCTGCATCTCCTTCCGGTTGCCATTGTGACGTCAGAAATGACAGGGGTTTCTCCTCAGTCGTGGCAGTCAGCAGAGGCAAATCACCGCCGATCACCGACACCTGCGGCTCACGGCTGAGGGCGGGCAGATTTTTCAGGGTCCAGCTGACTTGCTTCATCCCTTCGGATTCGGTTACGGAAGCTTTTGCCTTGTGGTTGTTAAGGGCATATTCCAGATGTTGCCCCCGGGGAACGGTGATGCTGATCTCGTACTCCTTCACCGGCGAAGAGTGCTCCAACAACCGGCAGATCTGAATCCCCGGCAAATACCCCGGTTTGGTTGTAATGGAATAGTCCAGATAGATGGTAGCTCCGAGTTCCAGCCCGGTGTGTACGACTACCATCTCGCGCAAAGCATTGAATGCCGGCGCATTGGCTGCTGCCGAGGGGAGCACTTCGACCAGAGCATTGGCGGGAGTCTTGACGATATTTCCGTCTTTCTGGCGGGTATACGACTCGTGAATCTGCAAAGTCTGATAACGGGGATCGTACGTAATGAACGACTCCCCATACGTGCGGTTCATGGCCGTGTGAGTGTACAGCGTCAGGACTTTCGACTGACGATAAACCTGCGTACCATCAGCCTGCAGGGTCCAGCTTTCTTTGATTTTCTTAAATTCCGCTTCCCGGGCGGTGACCGGAAGAGTCAGCGCAAACAGGCAGAGGAGCAGAAGGGTATATATTTTAGTCATGTGTGACGATCATCTTTTTAGAGTTTAACAATCAAATAATCCGCAAAGCTTTTGTAGGCATTCACCGCAGCACGGAATCCTTCCCAGTCGGCTGCCCGATAGATGCGCTTCTTCAAGGCGAGTTTCTGTTTCAGCACCAGTTTGTTGCCAACCTGCTGCAACGAGCCTTCGAAGTCGGCTGCCGGAGCGGCCTTTTGTTCGCTGCGCGGCTCTCCCGCCAGACGATATCCCCGAGGCAGGGCAATCGTTTCGTCCAATTCGACCAGACGAGAGCAAGCATCACGGAAGCCGTATTGGCGGGTTTCCAAGCCGGTATCGATGCGCAGGAACGAGAGAACGCTCGCATAGAGGTTGTTCATCACCATCGGTTTCAACAATAATTCCCGGTCACCGACCAGCGCATAGTCCGGTATCTCGTAACGGAACGTGATGCGAATGGGGCCTGCCTGATAATCCTTCGGCGCCTTTCCGTAGTCCACTCCGAGCATACGGGCTTTGGGAGATACGTTGAGCAACTGGCTTTCCATCGTGCTTTGCCATTCGGTCTGCCAGCCCTGCGTAAAGATGCGGCGGATGCTGCTATCCGACTGACCTTCGGCGGTGATGGTAAACGAACCTTTCAGCGTGCCCTTTGCATCGATTTTGTTATCGGCAGTGATGCGGACATAATGATTCTCGGGAGCCGAAACCGGAGTCAGGCACAAGTCAGAACCTCCCGGAATGCCGGGCAGATAGTTCTGCTGCTGCTCGGCACTGCTCCACAACTCGCGGCAGAAAGGAACCCAGGTAGGATCGAGGGGCATATACGTCCCATTCGCCAGCTTCACCACTGCCACACAGTGGTTAAAGTGATCGGCAGGGATGCTTTCGATGCGGCTTCCCGCCATCGTCATGGCCGGATAGGCCTCAAATCCCGCCATACGCAGGAAAGAGATCAACGTGCCGGCAATGTCCTTGCATACTCCGCAGCGGTCGGTGTAGTTCATCTTTGTGTTATGGAGCGTAAAGCCTTCGCCTTCGCCCATGGTGATGCCCGCATAACGGATATTATCGGCTACCCAATGGGTCAATACGGCGATTTTTTCCATTTCGGTCTTTTTTCCCTTTATCAGTTCGTCCACTTTCTTCTGAGCCTCGGGCAGTGCGGCAAAACTGCCGTATGCCTCGTTCAAGTCGTGAAACCAGAGCGACTTATCCTCCCATTTCGGGGTAGACGACATCATCAGCTTCGGGGCTTCGTCAAAAAGATCCACCATATTGGGCTCTTTCCGGAAAGGAAGCACTTCGTCCACGGCAAACGTATATACCTTTCGCCCGTCCTCATAACGCATTGACGAGGTACAGGCACCGTTATAGAACTGGAACTGAAGCTCTTTTTCCATCGGCATACTGACAACGTATACCTTGCGGCGGGTGGGTTCATTCACCCAAAAAGGAACAATGTCGTAGAACTGCCCGCGCATGGGCGGAATGAAACGTGCGTCATCATCTTCAGCTCCTGCCAGCAGAGCATAAGTAAAGCCTTTCTTACTGATTTCGTAGGAAACGACATCTCCCGGCTCCAGGCGTCCGAGTTCGAGCATGATCTGACGGGCTCCCCAATAAATAGCCCTTGCCGGAGCGGCATAATCACAGGTCTTGGTCACGTCCACCTGCATGGTTCCGCCGTTGGCACGCTGCACGGTGACTTGCTTGAAACGGGCAAAGGCCGTCAGCGGATCATAATCATACTTGATCACATGGTTATTCACTGCCCCTTTGGGAGTCTGTACTTTAAACGATTTGTACACGGCAAAACTTCCGGAGCCGTTTGGCTGCACGGTTACCGAGGTACTGTCCAGCAGGGTCACGCAGTCAGCTTCGCTCCATGCATTCTGCCCGGCGGCCGGGAGACACATTAAGATTGAAAAAGTACAGCATGAAGATGCCCGGAGGACATTTTTTAATTTACGCATAGTTTATGAATTGAATATTTGTGAATGGTTTTATCGTTTTTCTGTCTGTAACGGACAAAAGTAGTGTATCGATGCATAAAAAACAAGAATTATCAGAAGAAGTAGAGAGAGAAAGAAAGAGAAAATATCCGGCAAAAAAACGAAGCTCATATATTGTATAAATATAGCACCAAGACAGCCAAACAGAAAGAATAAAGATATATTACCAATCCGCCAAAGCAAGCGTTTAGCCCCTTTTAAATCATCGCTTAAGCGATGATTTTTCAAGATTTAAATCTTCCCCCGCCAAGACTTAAGTCTCGAGATGGAGGCCTTTTTGAGAGATTTTTCAGAGAAAGCCTATTTGTAATAAAAAAAGCCGCTGTTCCCAGCGGCTTATCTAAAGTTATAAATAAATATTTTATACTGACTATGCAGTAGGATCATCCACGATTTCACCGCTTGGATCCTTCTCTTTAATCACATCATTTGTATTTGTTAATGAGACGCTTCGGGTTAACGCACAACGACTCAGCACTAAGTCAGTCTCTTCCTTAGCAGAAAAGCGTAGATTGATAGCCTTTATTTGTGACGCTTTCGCCTCATCAAGCGTTTTCACGCCGGTGCTGCTCGCAGTCAGATTAAAAGTACCCAAATGCGGAATATCAACGCTTTGCCCGTCTTTCAGATAATTGATGACAGCCGCTCCCAATTTCGAGAGTACTCCCAGACATATAGCCTCTTTTATTCCGGTGATCTGACTCAGATAATTGACAAACGTATCCTGATCCAGCACTCCTCTGTTTTTTAAAACACAATAATACAGTTTTTCAGAATCTTTATCTCTCAGATCACTGTTTCGCAACGCCAAGTTATAATACAATCCACTCATGTTTTTATAGGATTAGTAAAGGTTAGTATTAGAAAATTATTTAATTCTCCCAAAGGTATGCCCTTAAAATTTTAAAAACAACTCTTTCTTCTCTTTTTTTCAAAAAACAACAAAAAAAAGATTGCCCGGATTCACATCCAAACAATCTTTGTCAATTAGAA
>UMIB01012307.1_pt1 | contig 10277 bp, 10 predicted proteins | sample 1965641 | NCBI WGS metagenome assembly UMIB01 (sample SAMEA4836110, study PRJEB28245) | human gut metagenome | biome: gut microbiome; material: fecal sample | place: Denmark | collected 2008
TATAGAACTAAATATGATTAATGTAAGTATAATAGAAGAATTTATGCAATGGCTAAGGGAGGAGCGAAAATGTACAGCAAGTACATGCAATCAGAGATTGGGAGCCTTAAAATCCTTTTTTGTTTATTTGCAATTTGCAATGCCTGATAAACTATTGCAGTGCCAGGATAATTTATCTATCCGTCAGATGAAACAAACCGAGCCTGATATAAAATATTTAACAGTTGAAGGAATAAAAATATTGCTAGAGCAACCGAATATTAATACAAAATATGGACGTCGTGATTTAGCATTATTAAGTGTGATGTATGATACTGCAGCAAGGGTACAAGAAATATCAGATATACAACTTGTGCATATTCGTTTTAGTGCACCACCAACTATCAGACTTACAGGTAAGGGTTCTAAAACTAGAGTAGTTCCGCTTCTTTCCAGAACTGCTGATATATTAAATCAGTATATTAAAGGCTTCAAGCTTGATCAGCAAGGTAATGAAACATATCTATTTCAAAATAGATATGGACAACAACTTTCTCGTTTCGGTATTGAATATATTCTTAAAAAATATGTGAATATGGCAAGAAGTAAAAGACCTGATTTAATTCCTGAAAAACTTTCACCTCATTGTATTCGACACTCAAAAGCAATGCATTTATTACAAGCCAATGTCAATCTGGTTTATATTCGTGATTTACTTGGACACACAAGTGTAACAACAACCGAAATTTATGCCAGAGCAGATACAGCACTCAAACGTGAAGCGCTTGAAAAAGCTAACCCTTTGAAAGATTCTCCGTCCATGCCACAATGGAAAGACGATGAAGGCCTAATGGATTGGTTAAGAAACTTAATATAACATTATTTTTAGCGGGTGATTTATTATCACCCGCAGGAAGGAAAATTATGAATGATAATGCTAATAACAAAAATATTGTATTTACTGATGATTATGGTTCTAATAATTATGAAAAAAATCAATTGTTAAATTGGATCCCTTCACTTATTAGCTTAAAGATAAGTGAATTGACTGTTGAACAGCTACGCATCCTTCATTATATCCTTGGATATAATTGCAGTTCTGAATCATCAGAAGATTTATTGGAAGAACTTCAAGAATATGGCTACAGCGAAGAATGTAGTAGAGTACTTATTAATATATTTCGTAGAGACGGATATTTGATTATAAAAAAACCATATTAATATCCTTTGCATATTTGTTTCCCAACTGAATAAATTTCACATTCAGCAAAACATTCATTATCAGAAGATGAAATCCAATGACCTGCAATTATTGATATATGCAAATGAGTCTTGTCAGTTAATTTTTTCACACATTTATTAAACATTTCGACATTATTTACATGAACCTTAAAAATCTTATGATTCCATTGAGGTAAATCAATTAAATCATCAGGACAATTCATATATATAATTTTTGTCGATTTATCATATTTCCAGAATGTGCATGCAATAATAAAGTTTCCATGAATTCCAGATGCAATATAATTATGAAAATTCATTTTATCAATTAGTATTTTATCAATTTCATATCCATTGTAGCTACCACCATCACGAAATTGTATGCACATTAAGTACAGCATTCTTAAAGTGTTAATGGGAATACTCTGATTGTTTCCACAGCCACCAGAACCATAATGAGGAGTAACGTCATTATGGTTCTGACTAAAAAGACGATTATAAAATCTTTCAAGTGAAAATAAAGTTTCATCATATTGGTCAGGTTTAAAGCAATCTTTTAAATGGCATAGAATCCCGCCTGTGTGTTCTTCAACGTTAAAACTTACGAAACATGCACTCTTTTTTTGTGGAGAACGGACATACATTCTTGCTCGACAATTTGGAGTTGTACAATAGAATACACCATTTCCATGTAATGGTAATTTTTCAGCATCAACTTTATCTTTCTCTGAACCATTTGGAATACAGTAAGCATATTTGGCCATATAAATTCTCATTTCTGCACACATTTCTCTGCATAATAAGTTTGGTTCAAGTGTGCACAAACACAAACTTATGTGTAAAAATAACTTTTTCACACTATTACCTAAATAGTAGTTAGAACTAAATAAATATATATTTTTTTCATCTGTTATGTTAAGAAAAAAAGAAAGGTTAGATATATGAATAATAAGATAAATAACAACAACTCAACATATTGTATGACTCAACATAAATTAATTTATGTTGAGCTACACATTTATTAACTTCTTACCCACTTACAACTTATCCTCTCGCCTAAAAAAGCAGGCATGCATGACACACCTGCTTTTCTGATTCTAATTGGAAACTGTGCTTGTTTCTTATTATGTATTTCTTATTTCTTTGTGATATATCCCTGTGCTTTTAAAAGCTCGGCACACAGGACAGCACCGCCTGCGGCACCTCTGACTGTATTGTGGGAAAGTCCTACGAATTTCCAGTCATATACAGTATCTTCTCTTAAACGTCCTACAGAGATACCCATGCCGTTCTCAAAGTTGACATCCAAGGCTACCTGAGGTCTGTTGTCTTCTTCCAGATACTGAATGAACTGCTTAGGAGCACTTGGAAGCTCTAATTCCTGAGGAAGTCCCTTGAAGCTTACTAACTTCTCAATTAACTGTTCCTTAGTAGGTTTCTTCTTGAATTTAACAAATACAGCAGCTGTATGACCATTCAGAACCGGTACACGGATACACTGGCAGGTGATAACAGGTGAAGCTGCTGGAACGATAACACCATCTTCAATCTTACCCCAGATTCTAAGAGGCTCTTTCTCGCTCTTCTCTTCTTCGCCACCGATATAAGGAATGATATTACCAACCATTTCAGGCCAGTCCTTGAAAGTCTTGCCGGCACCGGAGATTGCCTGATATGTAGTTGCAACTACTTCATATGGCTCAAATTCCTTCCAGGCTGTTAATACTGGAGCATAGCTCTGGATAGAACAGTTGGGCTTAACAGCTACGAAGCCTCTGGTAGTACCGAGACGTTTCTTCTGGAAATCAATGACCTTCATATGTTCAGGGTTGATTTCAGGAACTACCATAGGTACATCAGGTGTCCAACGATGAGCGGAGTTGTTGCTGACTACAGGAGTCTCTGTTTTTGCATAATCTTCTTCGATCTTCTTGATCTCTTCCTTTGTCATATCTACTGCGGAAAAGACGAAATCTACTTCGGAAGCAACCTTTTCTACTTCATTTACATTCATAACAACAATGTTCTTAACAGCTTCTGGCATTGGAGTATCCATTTTCCATCTGTCACCTACTGCTTCTGCATAGGTCTTGCCGGCAGAACGTGGGCTTGCTGCAATTGTTGTTACCTCGAACCAGGGATGATTCTCTAATAAAGAGATAAATCTCTGACCAACCATACCGGTACCACCAAGGATACCTACCTTCAATTTTTCACTCATACATTTCTCCTCATTTCGTTTTTATAGTATAAATATGGATTAGCTAAGTTTCAGATATTCCTGATTCAGACGAATCACTTCTTTCATGGCAGCCGGACCAGGGGCGCCAATTGTGGTTCGCTTATTTACACAGGTCTCCAGACTAATCGCATCATATATATCCTGTTCAAATACCGGGCTGATAGATTTCAGCTCTTCCAGGGATAATTCGTCTATTGCTTTGTTCTGTTCAATACAGTATAACACAAGTCTTCCAATAATACCATGGGCATCTCTGAAAGGTACACCATGATTTACGAGATAATCTGCTGCATCAGTTGCATTGGTAAAGCCCTTCATAGCACTGGCCTTCATAATATCCTTGTTGAACTTCATAGTGCGGAGCATACCTGTAAACAGGGCAATGCAGCCTTTTACGGTATCAATTGCATCAAAGGTAAGCTCCTTGTCTTCCTGCATATCTTTATTGTAGGCAAGGGGAATTCCTTTCATGGTAGTCAGAATGGACATCAATGCACCATATACTCTGCCTGTCTTGCCACGTACTAATTCGGCAATATCAGGATTCTTCTTCTGAGGCATAATGCTGCTGCCTGTAGAATAAGCATCATCAATTTCCACGAAACGGTATTCGTTGGAATTCCAGATAATGATCTCTTCGCAGAAACGGCTTAAATGCATCATGATCGTAGATAATGCAGCCAGAAGCTCTATCACATAATCTCTGTCGGCTACAGAGTCCATACTGTTAAGTGTAGGACCGTCAAAATCAAGAAGCTCTGCAGTATAGGCACGATCCAGAGGATATGTTGTTCCGGCGAGTGCTCCAGAACCTAATGGACAATAATTCATTCTCTCATAGATATCATCCAGACGCTGTCTGTCACGCTTGAACATTTCAAAATATGCACCCATATGATGAGCCAGTGTAATTGGCTGCGCTTTCTGTAAATGAGTGAATCCTGGCATATAGGTGTCGAGATTGTTCTCCATAACATGAATGATGACTTCAAGAAGCTCTTTTAAAAGTCCGTTAATCTCTACCACTTCATGTCTTGTATAAAGTTTCATATCAAGTGCAACCTGGTCATTACGGCTTCTTCCAGTGTGAAGCTTCTTGCCTGCATCGCCAATCCGGTCTATCAGGTTAGCCTCTACAAAACTGTGAATATCTTCATATTCATCAGTAATATGAAGAGAACCATTGTCTACATCCTTTACAATACTTTCCAATCCGGCAAGAATCTGATTCTTCTCATCTTCTGTCAGAATTCCCTGTTTTGCAAGCATTTTTACATGTGCCATGCTGCCTTCTACATCCTGATGAAAGAACTTCTGGTCAAAGGAAATAGATGCGTTGAAATTATATACAAGCTTATCTGTCTCTTTGGTAAATCTACCACCCCAGAGCTGTGCCATGTTAATCACTCCTTGTTTTTTAGTGTAACGGAACAGATGATTTTATACGATTCCGAATAGTTACAATTTAACATAAGTTTGGCTGTGAATCAAGGCAGATGTGACAGAAAATGCATAAATATTAATATTCAAGTTACATTTTTCGAGAAAATACATACTATAAGGTATCTATTAGATTGTGGAAGGAATGAGCCGGGTGTATTTTCTGAAATTCGACCATGTTGATTTTTCTTATTACAGTAATACAGGTGAAATTCAGGTATTACAGGATATGAGTTTCGAGATAGAACGGGGAAGCTTCATAGCTGTTGTTGGTCCTTCCGGATGTGGAAAGTCTACGATATTATCGTTGATCGCCGGACTTCTACAACCAACGGGAGGGTATATTACATTTTATTCTGATGATTTTCAGACGCCAAGAATTGGTTATATGCTTCAGCACGATCACTTGCTGGAATGGAGGGATGTCTATCATAACATCCTTCTGGGACTTGAGATACAACACAAGCTTTTCCCGGAAAATATCGAGCTGGTAAATCAGCTGTTAGTCAAATATCATCTGGAAAACACAATAAGATTAAAGCCCTCTGCTCTTTCGGGAGGAATGAGACAAAGAATCGCTCTGATTCGGACGCTGGCGCTGCAGCCTGATCTTCTGCTTCTCGATGAGCCTTTCAGTGCATTGGATTATCAGACCAGATTACAGGTATCGGAAGATGTACGTGATATTATCAAGACAGAACAAAAGACTGCTATTCTGGTGACACATGATATTTCAGAGGCTATTTCCATGGCAGATACTGTCTTTTTGTTGCCGAAAATACCAGGGTATGTGAAGAAAGTAATTCCTATTGAATTTGAAAAACAGGGAATAGCGCATGAATCTATCCGTCAGTCAAAGCTGTTTCAGGAATATTTTGATTTAATATGGAAGGAGCTTCAGAATGAAAATCAGGAAACAAGATGAGGAATTATTGCTTTATTCGCAAGGACAGCTTGCCTTTTTGACTTCGCAGAGACAGAGGAAAAAAGCCGTTATATGGAGCCGGATTATACTGTCTATAGGGTTTCTTGTATTATGGCAGATGGCTTCTGATTTTGAATGGATTGATGATTTTTACTTCAGTTCACCAAGGGCTATTGGAATACTGTTCTTACAGGATTTGCAGGATATGTCACTGTTGCGGCATATCGGTATGACACTGTGGGAATCTGTTGTCAGCTTTCTACTGATTGTTACCTTTTCACTGATACTGGCGACCCTGTTCTGGTTCCTGCCTGGCCTGGGGCATACCTTTGAACCGTTTCTGATCGTATTGAACAGTCTGCCAAAATCCGCACTAGCACCGCTTATTATCGTATGGCTGGGAACAGGACCAAAGACAATCATACTCTGTGGAATGTCAGTAGGGATATTCGGATGTATACTGAATCTGTACCAGGTATTTATACAGACAGATCCTGAAAGGTTGAAATTAATAGAAACATTAGGCGGTAATAGATTGCAGGCTTTTACCAAAGTGGTATTCCCCGGGAGCCTTCCGACTTTTCTATCTATTGCAAAAACAAATATCGGATTGGCACTGGTAGGGGTAATTATTGGTGAATTCCTTGCAGGAAGACAGGGGCTTGGATATCTGATCATCTATGGAGAACAGGTATTCAAGCTGGATCTGCTGATTATGAGCATTGTGATTTTATGTGCGATTGCCATGTTGTTATACTGGCTTTTATCACTATTGGAGCGACAGATTGAACATCGTATGCTGGGAATGTAGATAACTGGTATCTACCACTTCATCCTTTAAAATATAGACTTCTGAGGACTGATTCGTATCTTCGGAAGAATCTCCTGTATATAGGAAATGGCAAAATACAACAACTAATCCTATGATAATTGCTGCCATTCCACAACTGATGTAAGTTATCTTCTGCTGTTTATGCATAGCAGATGCATATAATTTCTTCTGTACTGGTTCTCCCATGACCTTCGACCTCTTTAGCTATGTTGAATTATGAATGTACATTGGTAATAATTACGTATTTATTACACAAATATTAAATTCTAAAGAAATTCTACGTCCGGGAATAAAAAATGTCAATATATGAAAAACGCTGAAAATACAGGAAGAAATGCGTAATCTTTAGGTAAAAAAAACTTCGGATAAAAAATCCGAAGTTAAAAAGTAATTCATATAGAAGCTTTCGAAGGGACTTGAACCCTCGACCTACTGATTACGAATCAGTTGCGCTACCAACTGCGCTACGAAAGCATGCCGTCGGCAACTCAATAGCCGACTTAAACAGTATATATAATAATTGTGCTTTTTTCAAGAGTTTTTTGAAAAATTGATAAAATAATTATGCATCAGGGCTTATGTGAACAGATACCTGCTGGAATGGAATTTCAATACCGGCTTCATCCAGAGATAATTTGGCTTTTTCAGTCAGACGCCATCTTGTTGGCCAGTACTTCTCAGTAGGACAGAAACATCTTAATCCAATCACTACTTCACTGCTTCCGAGGGAATCTACACAGACGATAGGTGCAGTTGTATGATCAATATCGGGATCTTCCATAATAACCTGCTCCAATACCTGCTTCGCCTGCGCAATATTGGAACTGTAAGAGATACCAATATTCAGATCAATACGACGCAATGAATTTGCAGTGTAATTGGTCAGGGAATTATTGGCAAGATTGCCATTGGGCAGAACAACAATGCGGTTATCTATTGTCTGTAATTTGGTGTAGAATATACCAATTTCGCATACAGTGCCTTCATTCTTATGGGCGTCTTCTATAATATAGTCTCCTACTCGAAATGGCTTTAGAATCAGAATCAGAACACCACCGGCAAGATTACTCAGACTTCCCTGCAGGGCAAGACCAATGGTAACACCCAGAGAACCAAGCAATGCCATGATACTTGCTGCATCGAATCCAAAACTGTTGGCAATAGCCAGCAAAAGGACAAAGTACAGAGCGCCCTTGCACAAAGCATCCAGAAACTGTATGACACCAGTCTCCGCTCCTGCTCTCTGTAAGGATTTACGCAGAATCTTTCTGATAAAAGATATGATTTTCATACCAATCAGAAAAAAGACAACGGCGAGCAGAACACGGATACCAAGAGCCAGTGCTTTGTCTGGCAGATCCTGGAGAAATTTTTCAAATGCATTTAAGTTTTTATTGAGTTCTTTCAGTTCTTCAGAAGTTAGAAGCAGCATGATACAATATCCTTTCCTGTTGTTTAGAATGCATGAATAAATAATCCACTCCGAAGCTTAGGCTCGAACCAGGTGGATTTTGGAGGCATCAGAAGATCTGCATCAGCAACTTCAAATAATTCATGGATGGAAGTCGGGTACATGGCAAAGGCTACAGCACAATCTGTATGAACTCTGCGCTCCAACTCTTCCATTCCTCTGATTCCACCTACAAAGTCAATTCGCTTATCAGTCTTAGGATCTGTAATATGTAGAACCGGCGAAAGAACCAGGTTCTGTAATAAAGCAACATCCAGACCGTTTACAGGATCTGCTGATGTGTATTCTGGTTTTATTTCAAGCAGATGCCATTTATCCTGCAGATACATGGCAACCTGACCTTTATGTTCAGGGCGATGACAATGTTCACCAGTCTCCAGCAGCTGATAGACTGATGTGACCTGATTCAGAAATTCAGAAGGAGTAAGACCATTCAGATCCTTGACTACTCTGTTATAATCCATAATCATCAATTCTTCATCTGCAAATAATACAGAAAGGAAATAATTAAATTCTTCTTTACCAGTATAATCAGGATGAGCTGCTCTCGTTCGCTGACCTACTTTAACTGCGGAGGCACAGCGATGATGACCATCCGCAATATAGATCTGATCTATTTGGGCAAAGGTATCAGCAATTGCACTGATATCGGTATCTTCATGAACACACCATACTCTATGGGTGATTCCATCCTCGGAAGTGAAATCATAAAGAGCATCATTATGTTTGGTGCGGGTAATGATTTCATTTAATACAGGATTGGCTCTGTATGCAAGAAAGATAGGTCCTGTTTGAGCCTGACAGGTCTCCACGTGTCGAATTCTGTCCAGTTCCTTATCTTCTCTTGTATTCTCGTGTTTTTTGATAACCTGGTTCAGATAGTCATCTATACTGGCACAGGCTACAATACCAGACTGAACGCGACCATTCATGGTAAGCTCATAAAGATAATAGACAGGCTTATCCTCCTGAACGAAATTACCATCGTTTATCATCTGCCAAAGCAGATCGTGAGCCTTCTGATATACTTTAGGGTCATAGGTATCTACAGAATCATCAAACTGCGTTTCTGCCCTGTCTATATTCAGAAAAGATAATGGATGGTCTTTTACTGTCTGTTTAGCTTCTGCTCTGTTGTACACATCATAAGGAAGTGCTGCTATTTCTGATTCCAAGCCTTCTTTGGGTCTATACCCTTGAAATGGTTTGATCTGTGCCATGCTGATAACCTCCTGATTTTTATAATAAGAACATTGTATCAGATAAAGTCTTTTTTGACAACTCAAGCACGGAGTGTTAGAATCGTTCATAGTGACGCTCTATATGGGCATTCAAGGAAAGGTGTGAGGTGACTGATATGACAGAAGAAGACAAGAAATTATTAGATCGAATTAATGAATATGCAGAACGTAAATTAAATGATCCCGATAAGAAGATGCGGGTATCTTCCCAGTTAGATCGTTTGAAGCCTATTATGCTAAAAATCGCAGAGGAACAGAATACGACAGTTGAGGATATCTTTGTGAGATATATGGATCTGGCAACATCATCCAACAATGCCAAGTTCTTGAATACCGTCGGAAATATGACCCAGAATGAAAGCGGTCAGGATTTTACAAATTTGAATATTTAAACAATATAAAAAGGATGCATATTCTGCATCCTTTTTATACAGTTACACAAATCCCCTTTTGATTTCAATTCCCTTTTTACACAAACTCAGGAAAAAATTCCCCTTTTACATACCTTTTACACAATTTTGAATTCCCCTTATGAATTCCCTTTTACAGATGTCCCTTTTACTTTTGAATGACCTTTTACACAATTCCCCAATTGCTGTTTTTTCGAAAAGCCATCCCCTTTTACACAAATCCCCATTACGTGAAGAATCCCCATTCTTACACGTTTTCATAAGAAACTTTAATCTCTAAAAGAAATATCAGAACTATGTTCTTTAATGTGTGTAACGTTGTTTCTTGTAATGATTATTGCACAGAACATTATTATTGTCAACCTTTTTTCGAGCTTTTTTTTGATTAATATATATATTTTTTGTATGTATATTTGAAAATCTCTTGTAAGAATGCACAAGAACGGCGTTCTTGTAAAAAATAAGTGGAATCAATGTATAATTGACTCCACTTACATTATGTTAACTACTTATTTT
>UMIB01015767.1_pt1 | contig 10265 bp, 6 predicted proteins | sample 1965641 | NCBI WGS metagenome assembly UMIB01 (sample SAMEA4836110, study PRJEB28245) | human gut metagenome | biome: gut microbiome; material: fecal sample | place: Denmark | collected 2008
ATTACATCTGCGCAGGCCGCATCGAGAAGGGCACCATGCCCAAGAACCCCGTGGCCGTCAAGTCCATCGTGTCCACCCCGCTGGCCGATGCCATTGCCGCCCACTACGGCGTGGAGATGCGCAGCGTGCTGACCGGCTTCAAGTGGATCGGCGACCAGATCGCCAATCTGGAAGCTGCCGGTGAAGTGGATCGCTTCATCTTCGGCTTCGAGGAAAGCTACGGCTATCTGGCCGGTCCCTACGTCCGCGATAAGGACGCCGTCATCGGCTCCATGCTGATCTGCGAGATGGCTGCTTACTACCGCAGCATCGGTTCCTCCATCAAGCAGCGTCTGGAAGAGATCTACAAGGAGTATGGCCGCTACCTGAACAAGGTGGACAGCTTCGAGTTCCCCGGCCTGACCGGCATGGAGAAGATGGCCTCCATCATGCAGAAGCTGCGTGACGAGCCGCTCACCGAGCTGGCCGGCCACAAGGTGGTCAAGGTCACCGACTACAAGAAGCCCGAGGAGACCGGCCTGCCGGCTGCCAACGTGCTGATCTACGCACTGGAGAACGGTGCGACTGTGGTGGTCCGTCCCTCCGGCACCGAGCCGAAGATCAAGACCTACTTTACCACCCTGGGCAAGGATCTGGCCGATGCTCAGGCCCAGAAGGATGCCTTGGCTGCTGCCATTGAGCCCATCCTGGCATAAACCGCACTGAAATAAGGTCCCAAAGCCCTTTTGCACCCGCCTGCCCGGCGGTGCAAAAGGGCTTTTTTGCTGGGCGGAACCGGTTGCAGTTTGCGGGCCGATACGCTATAATAAAAGATGATTTATTATAGCCAGCCGCAGCTGGAAACACCGGCGCGGCGGCAGCAGGGGCAGGTGTGCAGATTGCAAAAAACGATTTCGGCCGTGCTGGTGGCGGCAGGTTCTTCCACCCGGATGGGGTTCGACAAGCTCAGCTTTGACCTGGGCGGCGAAACGGTGCTGCACCGCAGCATCCGCGCTTTTGACCAGTGCCCGCAGATCGGCGAGATCGTGCTGGTGGCGGGCAAAAACCGTGCTTTCGTGGAGCAGCAGGCCGTCGGCTGCACTAAGCCGGTGCAGATCGTGGCCGGTGGTGCCACCCGCGCCGAGAGCGCCAAGAATGGCGTGCTGGCAGCCCACGGGGAGCTGGTGGCTGTGCACGACGCAGCCCGGCCCTTTGTGAGCCCGGCCATCATCGCGGCGGTGCTGAAAGCCGCTGCCCGCTGCGGAGCTGCCGCCCCGGCAGTGCCGGTCAAGGACACCATCAAGCAGGCCGTGCCCGGTGACGGCAAAACGGTGCCGGAAGCCTGCCTTGTGCGCAGCACCCCGGACCGCAGTACCCTGTATGCGGTGCAGACGCCCCAGTGCTTTGACCGGACGCAGTATCTGGCCGCCCTGCAGGAGCTGGACGCCGAAAAAGCCCGGCTGGTCACCGATGACTGCAGCCTGTTCGAGCTCACTGGCCGCTCGGTGCAGCTCACCCAGGGTGACTACGCCAACCTGAAGATCACCACGCGGGAGGACCTGCCCCGCCCGGTACAGAAAGAGGAAACGAGAATGCGCATTGGACATGGTTATGACGTGCACCGCCTGGTGGAAGACCGCAAGCTGATCCTGGGCGGCGTGGAGATCCCCTTTGAAAAGGGCCTGCTGGGCCACTCGGACGCCGATGTGCTGGCCCACGCGGTGATGGACGCCGTGCTGGGTGCGGCGGCGCTGGGGGATATCGGCCAGCATTTCCCGGACAATGACCCCGCCTATGCCGGGGCCGACAGTCTGGAACTGGCCCGCCATGTGGCCCGCATCCTGTCGGAGCACGGTTACCGGGTGGAAAACATCGACGCCACCATCCTCTGCCAGCGGCCTAAGCTGGCACCGCACATCCCGGCCATGCGGGCCAATCTGGCGGCGGCTTTCGGCCTGCCGGTGGACGCCGTGAGCGTCAAGGCCACCACGGAAGAGCATCTGGGCTTTACCGGCGAGGGACTGGGCATTGCCGCCCACGCCGTCGCCCTGATCGAAACACGGTAACAGGAGTGTGCGTCCATGACACTGAATGCGATCATTGCCAATTTTCAGACCTTCAAGCTCGTTGACCTGCTGGATATCATCATCATTGCGTTCCTGATCTACCAGCTGCTGGGCATCGTCAACCGCACCCGCGCCGGGCAGCTGTTCAAGGGCGCGCTGCTGGTCATGGCGGTTTATCTGGTGGCCGAAACGCTGAACATGCGCACGGTCACCTGGCTGCTCAACTCGCTGCTGCAGGTGGGCCTGCTCACCCTGGTGGTGCTGTTCCAGCCGGAGATCCGCCGTGCTCTGGAGCGCATGGGCCAGACCGACCAGTGGGCCGCAAAGCTGTTCAACGTGAAAGGCCGCTACAACGACCCCAGCCTGAAAGGGGCCTGGCGCAGCGCCATCATTGCCATTTGCGACGCGGCAGAGCGCTTTTCGGAGACCAAGACCGGTGCGCTCATCGTGCTGGAACGCCACACCAACCTGTCTGAGATCGTGCGCACCGGCACCCCGGTGAACAGCGCGGTGAATCTGGAAGTGCTGGGCACCATCTTCTACGAGGGCACCCCCCTGCACGACGGTGCCGCCATCATTGAGAACGGCCGCATCAAGGCCGCAGGCTGCGTGCTGCCGCTTTCCAATAATCTGGATCTGGGCAAGGACATGGGCACTCGCCACCGCGCCTGCCTGGGCATTGCCGAAAACTCGGACGCCATCGCCATCGTGGTCAGCGAGGAGACGGGCATCATCTCCATGGCAAAAAATGGCGTGCTGATCCGTCATTTTGACCGCCAGACCCTGTACACCCGCCTGATCGACGAGATGATCCCCAAGGAGCCTGTGGTGGAAAAGAGCACGGCCGACACCTGGAAGGACCGCGCAAAGAGCCTGATGAAGTGGGTCAGCCAGAAAGGGGAGGAGGAGCAGCAATGACCAATCAACCCAAGAATACCAGCGGCGCAAAGCCTGCTGTTCCCCACAAAAAGAACTTTTTGGACGACCGCCGCATCCGGCTGGCACTGTCCATTCTGGGTGCCATTGTGGCCTGGATGATCGTGACCATCATCGTGCAGCCCGGCACCACCAACACCATCTACAATGTGCCGGTGGACTATACCTACGATTCCTCCGTTTATACCTCCCGTGGACTGAGCATCGTCAGCGCCGAGGACAAGACGGTGAACCTGAAGATCTCCGGCGACGGCTACACCATCGGCAGCCTGACGGCCTCCGATTTTGTGGTCTACCCGGACTGGTCCAGCGTGCGGGACAGCGGTGAAAAGACCCTGCGCCTGCTGGTGCGGGGGGCCAACGGCATGCTCAGTGGCGTCACCGTGACCATCGACGGCTCCGACAACATGGTGGACGTGGTGTTCGATGTGGTGGAGGAAAAGACCCTTCCCGTCACCGTGACCACCAATTACCTGGCCATCTCGGACGGGTATATCCTCTACAGCACCGAGGTGTCCAAGGATATGGTCACTCTGTCCGGCCCCAGCAGTGAGCTGGACAAGGTGACCACCTGCACCGCCGAGGTGACCTACTCCGGCGAGCTGGACAGCTCGGTCACCCTGGCAACGCCGCTGCGATTCTACACCTCCGGCGGCACGGAAGTGAACTTTGAGTACACCGAGCTGGAAGAAAGCAGCGTGGACGTGACCTTGCAGGTGTACAAGATGGCCACCCTGCCGGTGAACGTGAGCTTCATCAACGCGCCCCGCGACTTTGACGAGTCGGTGCTGGTGTATGAGCTCAGCCGCAAGCAGCTCAAGGTGGCCGGCCCGGCGGAAAAGATCGACGCGTTGTCCACCCTGTCCATCGGCACCATCGACCTGTCCACCTTCACACTGAACAAGGTCTATGAGCTGCCCATTGAGCTGCCCAGCGACATCTACCTGCTGGACAACATTTCCACCATCACCCTCAGCTTTGACTGCTCCGGTCTGGAGACCAAGACCATGAACCTGCCTTCCAGCTGTGTGCAGGTGGTGAATCTGCCGTCCACCTATCAGCTCACGGTGGAGACCGAACGGCTGATGAACGTGACCCTCTGCGGCCCGAAGGCTGCATTGGAGACCCTGACCCCGGAACAGGTGGTCGTGGAGATCGACGCGGAGGACTTCTCGGTGGCCACCGGCCAGCAGAACATCGCCTGCCGCCTGTATGTGCCCTCCAACGGCAAGATCTTTGCACTGGGCAGCTATGTGCTGCAGTGCCGCATTGAAAGCAACTGATAAAAAGGAACACACTGTACTATGATTCTCGTTCGCAACATCCGTCTGCCGCTCTCCGCCGGGGAACCGCAGGCATTTGAAAAGGCCCTGCGGGAGGCACGCATCCCCCGCGCAAAGGTGCAGCATCTGGGCGTGGCAAAGCTGTCGGTGGACGCCCGCCGCGGCCAGCCCAAGCTGGTGTATACCGTGGCTGTCACCCTGAAAAACGAAGCCGAAGAACCCGCCTTCGCCGGGGCATCGGCCAACGTGTCCCTGCACAGCAGGACCGACTTCCGGGTGCAACGGGGCACGCAGAAGCTGCTCCACCGCCCGGTGGTGTGCGGCCTGGGGCCTGCCGGTCTGTTTGCGGCGCTGCTGCTGGCCCGGCAGGGCTACCGGCCCATCGTGCTGGAGCGCGGCCCGGCGCTGGACGAGCGGGTGCAGGCGGTGGAACACTTTTCCACCACTGGCGAGCTGGACCCCAACGCGAACATCCAGTTCGGTGAGGGCGGCGCAGGCACCTTCTCGGACGGCAAGCTGACCACCCGCATCGGTGACGAGCTGTGCGGCCTTGTCACGGAAGTGTTTTTGCAGCACGGTGCCCCGGCGGAGATCGCCTGGAAGCAGAAGCCCCATGTGGGCACCGACCTGCTGCGGGGGGTCATCACCTCCATCCGCAAAGAGATCGAATCCCTGGGCGGTGAGGTGCATTTCAACACGGCCCTCACCGGTCTGGAACAGAAAAACGGACACATTACCGGAATTTTCACAACGGATGGTTCCTTTGCCTGCGAAGCACTGGTATTTGCGGTGGGCCACTCGGCCCGCGATACCTTTGCCATGCTCATGGACAGCGGCCTTGTGCTGGAGTGCAAGCCCTTCAGCGTGGGCTTCCGCGCAGAGCATCTGCAGAGCGAGATCGAAAAGAGCCTGTATCACGAGGCGGCAGGCCACCCGGCCCTGCCCCGCGGCGAATACCAGCTGTCCCAGCATGTGGGGGAGCGGTGCGTGTATACCTTCTGCATGTGCCCCGGCGGGCAGGTGGTGGCCTCGGCCAGTGAGGAAGGCCGTGTGGTGACCAACGGCATGAGCTACCATGCCCGCAGCGGCAAAAATGCAAACGCCGCCGTGGTGGTGAGCGTGAACGGCACCGACTTTGCAAACGACCCCCGGCAGGCCATCGCGTTCCAGCGGGAGCTGGAAGCAAAGGCCTACGCGGCAGGCCATGCTGCCGGGCCTTACGCCGCCCCGGCCGAGAACATCCGGAGCTTTCTGGAAGGGCAGGGGCAGCTGCACATCGGCAGCGTGGAACCGACCTACGACCGCGGCGTGACCGCAGCCGACCTGGGCAGCCTGCTGCCTGCGGAGCTGGCCGACACCCTGCGGGCCGGTCTGCGTGCCTATGAGCACAAGATCGCGGGCTACACCGCACCGGATGCCATCCTCACCGGCCTGGAGACCCGCACCAGCAGCCCGGTGCGGCTGAAGCGGGAAGAGAACTTCGAGTGCACCCAGCTGGCAGGGCTTTACCCCTGCGGCGAGGGCGCAGGATATGCGGGCGGCATCATGAGCGCCGCCGTGGATGGCCTGCGGGTGGCCCGCGCCATCATCAGCCGGTATGCACCGGCAGAAGGGTGAGAAGATTTTGATGAACGATCGTGAAAACGACAACCGGATCAAGGACGAGGGCCGTCAGGTGCAGCAGGAGCTGGAGGACCAGCTGCGCGCCTTTGGCGACACCATGACCGACGCCTTCCGCAACGGCTTTGAGGGCCGGGGCATGGAGATCGGGGACCGGGCTTACGATATTGGCAAGGCCGCTGTCCATGCGGCCAACTACGGCATCGGGGAGGCAGCAAAGGCTTTCCGGCAGGGCCGGGCTGGCTCCGGCACCACCACCGACGATGCCGCCGGGATGCCCGGTTGGTTCCGGCAGATCTTTGCAAAGCCGGAGCCGACCCCGGTGGAAAACATCCGCATCAGCGCAAAAAAGCGTTACAGCAACGGCTGCACTTTGCTGGCGGTGGGTATCACCTTTGCGGTGATCTTCGGTCTGGGCGGCATTGGCTGCATCGTGGCGTCGGATGCCTTTCTGCCCGGCCTTATTACAGAGACCATGATCGGTGACACGGTGGCCACGGCCGCGGAGGGCATGACCTATACCTTTACCACCGGCGCTTCTATGGCCACGACGGTGCTGGAGATCACGGGCAATGTGCTGACCCTTGTCGCCTGCGGCTTTGGCGCGATGATCGCCGCCGGTGCCTCCCGGCTGTCGGCCTCCAAAAAGCTACGGCTGCTGGCCGATGCCGCCGAGGGCGAGGACTATAAGAACGGCCTGCCGGTGGAGATGCTGGCCGACCTGACCCACCAGAAAAAGGCAAAAGCTCTGAAAAATCTGCGCAGATACATCAATAAGGGCTGGCTTGCCGCCTGGCTGGATGAAAAAACAGAAAAACTCTACCTGACGGTGGAGGACTACCGCGCCGCCCAGGAAACGGCGGCTGCACCCCAGGCACAGCCGCAGCCGGAACCGGCTCCGGAGCAGCGCGAGGAAACGCCTCTCAATCTGGAAACGGCCCGCCGCTTTGCCGCTGTGCTGGAGCAGGAAAAGCAGCTCATGCAGGACGAGCTGGCCCGCGACGAGCTGGACCATATGCAAAAGACGGCCAATGCCATCTGCGACTGGCTGGAGGCTCACCCGGAGAGCCTGCCCAAGGCCCGCCGCTTTGCGGAATACTATATCCCCACCACCCTCAAGCTGCTGCACACCTACAACGACGTGCAGGGCCAGCAGGGAGCCAACGCCGAGAGCATCCGGCGGGACATTGCAGGCATCCTGCACACGCTGAACCAGGCCTTTGACAACCTCTACGACAATCTGCTGTCGGACGTGGCCATGGATGTTTCCAGCGAGATCGCAGCCCTGCAGGGAATGCTGGCCAACGACGGCCTGACCGGGAGGGATTTCCAATGACCTACCGTGCCTGGGACCTGAAAACGCTGGACCGCGCCGCCGTCCGGGAGCTGACCCACGCCATCGCGGAGCAGCGTACCGAAGAACTGGAATACAGCGCCATGGACGAGGAGCCCTGGAGCGAACAGAAATATGCCGCCACGCTGGCCGCCCAGCAGAAGGAGACGGCCTTGCTGGCCGGCATCCTGGCGGCCCGCGGCATCACCGACCCGGCCGACGCGCTCACCCTGCTGGCCGGGGAAGAGGAGCTGAGCGACCCTGCCCTGCTCACCGATATGGAAAAAGCCTGCCAGCGCATCTGGCAGGCCATCGACAATGGCGAGACCATCGTGGTGTTCGGCGACTACGACGTGGACGGCGTGACTGCCACGGCATTGCTGTATCAGCACCTCAAGGGCATGGGCGCCGCCGTCAAGTGCATGCTGCCCAGCCGCGAGGGCGATGGCTACGGCCTGTCGCGCAACGCCATCCAGTCCATCCACGACAAGGGCTATCGGCTCATTGTGACGGTGGACAACGGCATCTCCGCTGTAGCCGAGGCCGACTTTGCCGCAGAGCTGGGCATCGACCTTATCATCACCGACCACCATCTGCCGCCCGAGACCCTGCCCAAGGCAGTGGCCGTGGTGGACCCCCGCCGGGAGGACGATACCAGCCCCTTCAAAGGGCTGTGCGGCGCAGGCGTAGCCTTTAAGCTGTGCGCCGCGCTGGACGACTGCACCCCGGAGGAAATGCTGGATTACTGCGGCGACCTGGCCGCTGTGGGCACCGTGGCGGACGTGATGCCCCTGACCGGAGAGAACCGCACCCTGGTCAAGGCCGGCCTGCGGCAGCTGCAGCAGACCGACCGCCCCGGCATGGAAGCCTTGCTGGAAGAAGTGGGCCTTGCCGGAAAACCCGTCACAGCGGAGAATATCAGCTACGCCATTGCGCCCCGCATCAACGCGGCCGGCCGCATGGACAGCGCGGTGACGGCCCTGCAGCTGGTGCTGTGTGAGGACCCGGACCGCGCCGAGGAGCTGGCCCATAAACTCAACGGGATCAACGCGAAACGGCAGGAGACCGAGCTGCAGATCTTCAAGGCCGCTGAGGAATTGCTGGAGCAGCAGCCGGAGCGGCTGGAGGATCGGGTGATCCTGCTGTGGGGCCGGGACTGGCACCCCGGCGTCATCGGCATCGTGGCGTCCCGGCTGGTGGAGCGCACCGGCCGCCCGGTCATCGTGGTCACGGTGGACGAGCACGGCGAGTGCAAGGGCAGCGGCCGCAGTGTGCAGGGGTTCAACCTGCACGCCTGCATCGGGGCCTGCGCCGACCTGCTCATCCGCTACGGCGGCCACGCCATGGCGGCGGGCCTCTCGGTGCGGGAAGAAAATCTGGAAGCCCTGCGCCGCCGCCTGAACGAGTGGGCGGCAAGGGAGTGCCCCGTGCTGCAGATCCCGCCGCTGACCTGCGATCTGTCCATCCATCTGGACCGGGTCACGGTGGACGCCGTGCGCCGTCTGGATCAGCTGGCCCCCTTCGGGGCTGAGAACCCCACCCCGGTGTTCCTGCTGCAGAATGCCGTGCTGGACGGGGTATACCCGGTGTCGGACGGCAAACACAGCCGCCTGCGTCTGCGGCAGGGCAATGCCAGCCTGTACGCCGTGTGGTTCGGCATGCGGCCGGAGCAGCTGCCCTATGCCACGGGCGACGTGGTAGACGCTGCCCTGAATCTTTCGGTCTACGATGCACCCCGTGGCGCGCAGCTTTCGGGCCGCATCATCGACCTGCACCCGGCGGGTCTTGGCAGTGCCATGCCGCAGCAGGCAGCGCTGGTGCAGGCACTGCGCCGCGGCACCCCGCTGACAACCGAACAGAAAAATCTCATCACCCCGGCTCGCAGCGATATCATCGCGGTATACCGGGAGCTGCAGGCCCGCCGCTGGCACGCGGAGGATCTGCAGCCCCTGTGCGCGAAGCTGGGAGAAGAAAATACCGGCAAAACGTTGGTGGCGGTCACGGCACTGGAACAGGTGGGGCTGATCGCTGCTGCAGAAAAGGGCGGAGCCAAAGTGTGGGAGCTGGTGCCCACGGCCGGCAAGAAAAACCTTGCCGACGCCCCGATCCTGAAATGTTTGGAGGGAATGTAAATGCCTGAGGGAAAGAAACTGCCTGCCCCCGCCCCGGTGCGGGAGGAGGATTCGTATTCGGCCAAGACCCACCTGCACCAGCCGGTGCAGGAGACGGCCACCGTGGCTGCCACGGCGCAGCCGGCAGATGCCCCGGAAGGTGCTCTGCCCTCGGAGGTGCGCCCGGAGATCGTCACCTGGGAGAAACTCTGCGAGGCTATCAAGGCCAGCGGCAGAGCCTACGACATGGACATGATCGAAAAGGCCTATAACCTTGCCAACGACGCCCACAAGGGCGTGTGCCGCCGCAGCGGCGAACCCTATATCTGCCACCCGCTGGCCGTGGCCCGTCTGGTGCTGGATCTGGGCATGGACTCCGAGAGCATCGCCGCCGCCCTGCTGCACGATGTGGTGGAGGATACCCCCACCACCCTGGACGACCTGACCGCACAGTTCGGCTCCGAGGTGGCCCAGATGGTGGACGGCGTCACCAAGCTGACCAAGATCCAGTTCTCCAACATCGAGGAGCTGCAGGCCGAGAACCTGCGTAAAATGCTGCTGGCCATGAGCCGCGACGTGCGCGTGATGATCATCAAGCTGTGCGACCGGCTGCACAATATGCGCACCGGTGACGCCTGGCCGGAGCAGAAGCGCCGCGACAAGGCCCGCGAGACCATGGAGGTGTATGCCCCCATCGCCAACCGGCTGGGCATCCTGAATGTGAAGGAAGAGCTGGAGGACCGCAGCCTGCATTACCTCGACCCTGTGGGTTACGAGGACATCAGCAAGATGCTGAGCGAGCGGGCCGGGGAGGAGTTTCTGGCCAAGGTGTCCGGCGTCATCGAGCGCCGCCTGATCGAGAGCGGCATCGAGGGTGCCACCATCAAGCGCCGGGTCAAGAGCATCTACGGCATCTACCGCAAGACCATCATGCAGA
>UMIB01031667.1_pt1 | contig 10249 bp, 6 predicted proteins | sample 1965641 | NCBI WGS metagenome assembly UMIB01 (sample SAMEA4836110, study PRJEB28245) | human gut metagenome | biome: gut microbiome; material: fecal sample | place: Denmark | collected 2008
TGTGGCGCCTGCGCCTTGCCTCCCGTCTAGGAAGCGGTCTTACTTGTTGAGGACCTTCTTGAAGAGGTCGGAGGAAGCCTTGGCGAGTGCGAACTGGCCGAAGCCCGGATCGATGGAAGCGAGGTTGGCGTTGATGACCTGGTTGAAAGTGTTGTTCTTCATGATGTTTCCTTTCGTTCGGCTTGGCGGCGCGTATCTGTTTTCTTGTTTATTCCTCTGGCCGCTGCCGTAAGTCTGTGTTTGTTGTCTATTTTCTTTTCTTCGTTCTTCTGTTGTGCCTTCATCTTACGTCGGGCAAATCGACAATGTCATGCGACGATCGTCACTTCTTTTGTAAAATCATCGGCTAATCTTGAAGAAAGAGTATCAACATATGAAAGACGGACAACGATAGGCATAGGAAAGGGCACCGGCTGTTGCTTGGTGCCCTTGGGAAACAGAGATAAATCAGACCTTACGGTCTTCAGGAATATTCAGCAGTCGTTAGCGCTTGCGGATCTCCTCTCTCAGCGGCAGTACGCTGGTCGGGGAAACGGACGGTTCGTCGAGCCCGATATTGAGGAACTCTTCGGTCAGGGTAAGATCCGCGCCGAGACCGGAGATGAAGCCCGGAGCGATACCCGGCTTACCGGCGATGGAGAATGCGATACCGGTGGCGATGATCACCGGAAGCATGCCGGGGGCTTTGCCGCCGAGGGTGGCGAGTGCCTGCCAGAAATTGAATTCACCGGTGACCAGCGCGTCCTGGGACGTGCCGCCGAATGCCATGCCGATGGTGCCCTGGGTTTCGATCTTGATGTCGTCGTCCGCGGACTGTGCCTGCTGCAGTGCGGCGGTGACCTCCTGCTTGGCCATCTTGCGTGCGAGCGGCGAGAGCAGGCGAAGATGCTCGTTGGATCCGTCTCCGTTGGCGCCGACGGTGAGCAGCACCACGACTTTCGCCTCGGTGTCATCCACGCGGTACTGGTGGGGTGAGGTGATGAGCAGGCGCTTGATGATTTCGTCGCGACGTTCCACGGAGGAGATGCCGTTCATGGCGTTGGCATGGTCCATGCGGTCCTGCTGATTGAAATAATTTTGAAAATTCAAACGATATCCATGACCGCGCTGCGATTCGATAATCGGATTTTCTTCTGTGGATTCGTTAATTTGTTTTACGGTGCGATTGATGGTTTTTGTGGAGACGCCAAGCGCTTCGGACAATTCTTGTCCGGATACGAAATCACGGCGGTTCAGCAAATAGCCAATCATGGATTTCATGTAATCGTGCGTCATTGTCATGCCTCCTTGCACTATCCATGGTAACCGTGAGGCAACGGAAAATTGGGCTTCTGAAAACAGAGAAAAGTCCGTTGCCAACGGACACGACCAATGTCCTTTGCCAACGGACAACACCCTATATAAACCCCTGAATCATCGGAAGAATGTTGGCGAACCTTGGAAACGCAAAGAAAAAGTCCGACACGTTAAGTGACGGACTTGAGACTATCTGAGAGATTGTCTATTGACTGTTGGCCTGTTCTTGCGCCGTGAAAAATTACTTGCGCTTGGACTTGCCGAAGGTGAACGCACGTACGATCGCGACGATGCCGATCGCCACAAGCGCGCATCCGCCGAACAGGATCAGCCAGGTCGTGGAGCTGACGGGGGAGAACAGCACGATGAAGCCGGCGACGATCGACAGCAGTGCGTAGATTACGGCCCATGCGGAGCTTGGCATGCGCCACGATTCCACGAGCGCCATCACGCCTTCCAGCATCCAGCCGAGACCGACCACCATGGTGATGAGCACGGCGAGTGTGGCTCCGGAAAGCGCCGCGTTCTTCAACATGACCACACCGCCGACAGACAGCATCAGGCCGATCAGAATGTCAAGCACGCGCCATCCTCCCGGAAGCCCGAGTTCCACGATTGCGGTCACAATGCGGACCACACCGGAAACCACGAAGTATGCGCCGAGCGCGATTGCGGCGACCTTCAGTGTGGCACCGGGCCAGATCAGCAGTGCCAGGCCGAGAATGACGGCGGCGATGCCGAGTACCGCATACGTGCCTCGGATCGCGTTCTTTGCCTTCTTCGGGAGCCATTCCTCCACGAGCTTGAATGGGCTGATCGGCTGCCAATTGTTGGTGCCGTTGTCAGCGTCGGATTGGCTGTTCTGCTGTCCGTGTGGTTGGCCGTACGGCTGACCGGTGGTGTAGCTCGCGTAGAAGAAGCCGTTCTGGTTGGGATTCGGGTTGGCGTTGGGACCGTCGAAGTAGCATGGGGTCTGAGGCTCGCTTTGATACGGATTGCCCGAATTGTTGGGATTGCCGCCCTGCTGCTGGGATTGCGATTGCTGGTTTGGTGCGTATGCCCCGTATTCCGGCTGGCCTTGCGGCTGCTGTCCGTTGCTGCCATTTTGATTCGGATTGTTCGCATACGGGTTGTTCATTGCGTCGCTCATGATGGCCCCTTTCCTGGAAGAGCGTGCTTCGTGACGCTCGGACGCGCGCGAATTTGCCCGCCTGCGCTCGAACGTTTCGGAAGTTCTGCCCTCATTCTAGGCAATCCGTCTAATTTAAGCCATCAACAAAATCCCCCTCATCGTCCATTTTGATGGTCTGATCGCATGTTTTTTCCGAATTGTCGCACGATCTTGCGAAATCGTGAGACAGAACTGCGAATCGTGAGGTCGAAAGTCAACTTGCGGCACAACGAATGCCTCCCGATCCTTGAAATCAAGAATCGGGAGGCATTTCGCACGTAGGAATCGACTGAATCCTTGAAACTAGAACAGGTCGAGGGCTACGTCGAGGTTGAGCGGCTGGTCGGCGGGCAGCTGATACTGCTCGTGCACCGGGCTCATCCAGGAATCGTCGCCGCCGACACCCATCTGAGCGGCGAGCACGCGCAGGAACATGTGCTTCGGCTCCGGCAGCTCGTCCTGATGCAGCGCCTCCTCAAGCATCGTGCTCGAATACGGCAGCAGGCTCATCGCAAACGGCTTCGTAACGCCGGTTTCAGTATTCGCAGTCTGGCTCACGCGCAAGCCATGACCAGAATCGTCCGTAATCTCAGCCCAACGCACGTCCTCATGGTTGCCGGTTTCCTGCGGCAGCAGATACGGCGCGCGATCGCGGAAGGCGTTCGTATCCCAAATGCCCAGCTTCGCATGCTTGCGGTCGGCATACGTTTCCTCCGGGCCGACGCCATAGAATCGCAGATTCGAATACTCGACCGGCAGCATCCATTCAATGCCGAACGCCGGAATCGTCGGCAGATCGCCGTCCTTTTCACCCGGATACGCAACATGCAGATCGACGTGGCCAAGCACATCGGCAACGTAACGAATGGTGACCTTCGTGCGCTGCGCAATCGCAAGCTCATACGTGTAAGTGACGGAAACTGCGGTTTCGCCGAGCGGCTCAACCTTCGTATCAACGCAACGCGCATACTTTCCGGCAACCGCCCACTGCGCACGCTCGAACGCATGGCCCGCGCCGCGATCATTGTCGGTCAGCGCACGGAACGTGGTGATCAGCGGCTTGCGCAACACGAATTCGCGCTCGCCAAGCTTGTACGACACCATGCCACCCTGTGCAAGGGAGAACAGGGCTTCACGGCCCGCACTGCGTGCGCCGATATTCCAGCGGCCCAAGGTGATCGCTCCATCGGAAGTGGTGTTAACTGCATCGCCCGCAGAGACGTTCTTGCCACCCGCAACCACGCACTGGCCGAACGAAAGCTCATACCCAGCCGGAGCCCAATCGCAAGCGGAAGTCAACTGCTGGGACGCCTCCAAAACCAGCTCCTGCGCACTTGCACGGTAATCGTCAACTGGCCAATCGATCTCAACATGTTCACTTGCTCCTGCAGCAACATCGAAGCGGCGCGAAGAAGACCAAACCGGCTTGCCATCAGCCAAAATACGCAACACAAACGTGGAATCAGCCGTCGAAACAAACAGATTGTCGTTGATGATCGTGATGCCGGAAGCATCGACGGCAATGTGCACATTCGCATACAGCTGCTTGACGTCCTGCGCCTTCGGCGACGGCGTACGGTCGGCGAACAGCAGGCCGTCACCAGAGAACTCGTAGTCGCTCGGGCGGTCGCCGAAATCACCGCCGTAGCACATGCGGCCGTTGCCGTCGAGAATCGCCTGATCGATGAAATCCCAAATAAATCCGCCCTGATACTGCGGGTAACGTTCCAGCGCAACATATTCGTCCATATTTCCGACGGAATTGCCCATGGCGTGCATGTATTCGCAGGAAATATACGGCTTCTTCGGGTTGGACTTGAGATATTCCTCGATTTCGTCGGCATGCGCGTACATGCGGCTTTCGATGTCGGTCACATCGTCAAACGCGCGATCATGCACGGAACCCTCGTAATGCACCGGACGGTTCGGGTCGATCGCGTGCGCGTGGGCGTGCATCGCGCGGAACACTTCGCCGGCGAACGACTCGTTGCCGAGCGACCAGATGAGCACGCTCGGATGGTTGTAATCGCGGCGCATCATGCTGTTGATACGGTCCACGCACGCGCCCTCCCACTGCGGCTTGCTGCCCGGCACCGCAGTTTCGGGGGTTTCGATGTTGTTCGCAACCCAGCTGCCGTGCGTTTCAAGATTGGTCTCGTCGATCAGGTAGATGCCGTATTCGTCGCACAGGTCGTACCAGTATTCCTGGTTGGGGTAGTGCGAGGTGCGGATGGCGTTGATGTTGTGCCTCTTGCAGAACATGATGTCGTCGATCATGTCTTGCCTGGTGATGGCGCGGCCGCGCTTCGCGTCGAATTCGTGGCGGTCGGCGCCCTTGAAGACCACGCGCTTGCCGTTGAGCTTCATGATGCCGTCTTCGATGCGGAATGTGCGGAAGCCGATACGCTGCACGATTTTTTCGACCAGCGGGCCGTCATGGCCGACGACAAGCACCGTCAGCTCATACAGGGTTGGCTCTTCGGCGCTCCACGGCGCAATGTTCTTCAGCGCGCCGGAATTGAGGGTGATGGTTTCGTTGGCGCATTGCGTGGATTCCCACACCACAGTGCCGTTTGCGTCACGCAGTTTCGCCTTGACGGTGGCCGCGTCGTTTGCATTGCGCAACTGCAGGGTTGCATTCAGCGTTCCGGCGGCCATGGAGGGATTGTAGTCGGCTTCTATCTGCACGGTTTCGACATGCACGCGAGGCTGTGCGGCGAGCTCCACGGAACGGAACAGGCCGTGCAAACGCCAGAAATCCTGATCTTCCAGCCAAGAGGCGCTCGCGTATTCGTAGCAGGCGACGGTGAGCACGTTGTCGCCGTCAACGTTCAACGCTTCGGTGATGTCGAATTCGTTCGGGGTGAAACCATCCTCGCCATAGCCGACGAACGTGCCGTTGACCCACACGTAGATCGCGGTGGCCATGCCGTGGAACGTGATGCTGACGGTGCCGCCATTTTCCAGCGTCGCGGCGAGCGGACGGTCAAGCGTGAAGGAACGGCGGTAGATCGCCGCATGATTGTTTCCGGGAACGTTCGGCTCCTGCGGATCCTCATGGCCATCCCATGGATACTGCACATTCACATATTTGTTCTTCAAATAGCCGGCCATCTGCAGGTGTTCGGGCACGTTGATCGCGCCGAAACCGGCATCGTTGAAGTCAGCTGCGGCGAACGGCGCGTTTTCCACGTCGATGGATGCGGCCTGAGTAACGTTTACTTTCCATACACCGTCGAGATTCTGCTTCGGTTCGGTGGCTTCGCCCAGGAAATACCGATGATTGGAGTGCGCGGGCTTGCGATTCACCGCGAATACGGTCGGATCGGTGAGCCAGCTTGCGTTCGCCTGCCGCGCCTGCAGGATGCGCGATTCCGGAACCTCTTGCGTTTGCTGTGATTGCGCGGCTTCTTGAGCTGCCATGATAACTACCCCTATCCATTGCGACGTTGCCAATGTACGCTACGAATCATAGCGTAAGTAATTTTGTTTACTAACATCCGATAACATATCACACTTCCGCCAAAGATGGTAGCGACATTGCCGTCGGTGTTGCCGTGTAATCGAATGCGCGGTCGAAATAAGATTGCAGATTATGTTTCACGATTTTGTGAAATCTTGACAAAAGACGGTGCGTTGCGCTCTTGCAAAATGGTCACGGTGTGTAATAATGGCAGGAATGCACCGATGGCGCACGTCCGGTGTCCGCAACCGCGCAGCATTGCCCTGTCAGACGGAATCTGTGAAAATCGCAATTTTCCGCAGTTTTCGCACTATCGCAACGGCAGGGGAGGGCTGACTACTCCGCGGCGCTCCCAAGGAGATCATCATGGTTGATCGCAAGGAAGATCAATCCACCCAATTCCGCGATACCAGTTCGGGAAATTTCGAACAAGCAGCAAAAACCGCGACGCAAACGGAGGTCGATCCGTCGCTCGCCGATGCGCAAACCGTAGCGCAATCGCTTGGCGTCGACTTGAATACCGGCCTGAGCCAAGCGGAAGCCAAGCGGCGTCTCGACAAGTACGGGCCGAACGAACTCTCGTCCGCACCGCCGGTGCCGAAATGGAAGAAATTCCTCGAACAATTCAAAGACCCCCTCGTCTACCTGCTGTTGGCCGCAACCGGCATTTCGCTCGTCGCATGGTTCATCGAACGCGCCAACGCCGTACCGGGTGCGGAAGGCGGCGAAGCATTGCCGTTCGACGCCATCGTCATCGTGCTGATCCTCATCGTCAACGCAGTACTCGGCTACATTCAGGAATCGAAGGCGGAAGCGGCCGTCGAAGCGCTCTCCAGCATGACCGCGCCGCAGACCAACGTGCTGCGTGACGGCAAAATCGAACGCATCAACACGGTTGACGTGGTGCCGGGCGACATCATCGTGCTCGGTGAAGGCGACTCCGTTTCTGCGGACGGGCGTCTCTTCACGGCCGCCAGCCTGCGCGTCGCCGAAGCCAGCCTCACCGGCGAAAGCGTGCCCGTCGGCAAAAAGACCGATACCCTCGCACAGGCGAAAGCCCTCGGCGACCGCGCCAACATGGTGTTCAACGGCACGTCCGTAACGCAAGGCACCGGCCGTGCCATCGTAACCAGCACCGGCATGGGCACGCAGGTCGGCAAAATCGCGGATCTGCTGCAAGCCACGGAAGATGACGAAACCCCGCTGCAAAAGGAAATGAACTACGTTTCCAAAATCCTCGGCAGCGCGGTATGCATCATCGCGGTCGTGGTGCTGGTCGCGCTCGCGCTTGCCGAAGGCTTCCAAGACGTTCACGATGTGATCGATTCGCTACTGTTGGCCGTCTCGCTGGCGGTCGCGGCCGTGCCGGAAGGTTTGGCTGCGATTCTTACGGTAGTGCTCGCGCTCGGCGTGCAGCGCATGGCCATGCACAATGCGATCGTCAAGAAGCTGCATTCGGTGGAAACGCTTGGATCCGCGTCGGTGATCTGCTCCGATAAGACCGGCACGCTCACCCGCAATGAGATGACCGTGGAGCGCGTGGTCACGCCGAGCGGCGAAGTGCAGCTTACTGGCACCGGCTATGCGCCGGAAGGCCGTATGGTGGTCGATCCGCAGATCATGGAACATGCGGAAATCCGTAAGATCATCGAATCGGAAGCCGTTGCGACCCTTGCCGTGGGCGCGTTGGCGAACGACGGCGAATTGCGCGAATCCGCTGCTCCTGCTACGGCTGGAAATACCGGAAATATAGAAAACGTGACGTGGGAGGCGGTCGGCGACCCGACCGAAGTCTCACTCATCGTCGCAGCACGAAAAGTGAAGGCGGATCGCAAGTACGCCAACTACGAGCGTGTCGGCGAAATCCCGTTTACTTCCGAACGTAAGCGCATGTCCATTGTGACACAAGACAACGCTGACGCCGGTCGTCTGACCGTCTTCTCCAAGGGTGCCCCCGATGTGCTTCTTGGATATTGCAGCAGGATTGCTGTCGGCGGTGCGGTACGTCCACTTACGGAAGGCGATCGCCAGCAGATTCTTGCGACTGTCGAACAGCTTTCTTCCGATGCATACCGCACGCTGGGACAGGCTTATCGTCCGCTCGGTACCGCTTCTCTTGCGCAAGTGCCGGGAATCATGCTGAATTCCGCAGGTCATGTTGCCGATATTGCGGAACAAAGCGATGTGCTTGAGAACGATTTGATTTGGGTCGGCATGGTCGGCATCATCGATCCGCCGCGCACGGAAGTGCGTGATTCGGTTGCCGAAGCGCATCGCGCCGGCATTCGTACGGTAATGATTACCGGCGATCACCCGCTGACTGCGGCGCGCATCGCCACCGATCTGGGCATTATCGACAAGGGCGGCACGGCCATGACCGGCAGCCAACTCGACGAACTGCCCGACGAAGCGGCATTCGACAAGGTGACCAGCGGAGTGTCCGTCTACGCGCGAGTCGCGCCGGAACACAAGTTGAAGATCGTTGAATCGTTGCAACGGCAAGGCAATATCGTGGCCATGACCGGTGACGGCGTGAACGACGCTCCCGCAGTCAAAACCGCCGATATTGGCGTCGCCATGGGCATTACCGGCACTGAAGTGACCAAGCAGAGCGCGAAAATGATCCTCGCCGACGACAACTTCAGCACCATCGTCGCAGCCGTGCGTGAAGGACGCGGCATTTTCGACAACATCCGCAAGTTCCTGCGCTACCTGCTGAGCTCCAATGTGGGCGAAGTGTTCACCGTGTTCGGCGGGGTGATGCTCGCCGGATTCCTCGGCATCACCCAGCCCGGCAGCCAAGGCGTGACCGTGCCGCTGCTTGCCACGCAGCTGCTGTGGATCAACCTGCTCACCGACGCGGCACCCGCGCTCGCCATGGGCGTCGACCCGTCCACCGACGATGTGATGGCGCGCAAGCCGCGCAAACTCACCGATCGCGTGATTGACGCCGAAATGTGGGGCGACATCATTTTCATCGGTGTGATTATGGCGGCCGTCACCCTGATCGGCATGGACATGCACTTGGCCGGCGGTCTGTTCACCGACCGTTCCGTCGATGCGATCGGTCACGACGCACAAATGACGGAAGCACGCACCATGGGCTTCACGATTCTCGTGTTCGCGCAAATGCTGAACGCGCTTGCCTCGCGCTCGCACTTGCAGTCAGCGTTCGTCGGACTGTTCTCCAACAAGTGGCTATGGGGCGCGATCGCGCTGAGCATGGTATTGCAGCTGGCGGTGATTTACATTCCGTTCCTCAACACCGCTTTCGGTACGGTACCGCTCAGCGTCGGCGCATGGGTCGAATGCCTCGGCCTTGCCATGATCGTGCTCATCGCTTCCGAACTGCGCAAATGCGTCCTCCGCGCCAGATAACGTCCGAAAGTGCGCAAAATCTCGGACGTTATCCAGCTTTCTGGAAGGGAAAGGTTTGTGAAGTCAATGATTGATGGGCTTCTTTCTTGCCTAATCTTTTTGGTGAGATGGGAGGTGCGCGGGATGCATTCGTTTGTTGAAGTATGGCGTCCGATGAAATTTAAGTGTTTTATCTAAATCAGATACAACATTTATTTTCATATCGGCTATACGCTTCTTTTAGGAAATCTGTCGGATCGCATCGAAGCGCTTCCGACAGACGCCTGGCTGTATCCAGCCGCATGCCTGAGGTCGAGCGATAGCCTGTCTCAAACCAAGAGATGTTCGGCTGGGGAATCCCTGTCATCTCTGACAACTCGTTTTGCGTATAGCCGCGAGTCCGACGAATGTCTCTTAGCCCGGATTCAGCGCAGTGGATTCCACCTCTCCAACCTTCGTCGGGATGGAGCTCCAACACGTTGCAGTGCAATGCTTTGGCAATTTGGCGAGCGGTGTCCAAATGCATATTGCGTATGGTTTCCGGATTGTTTTCGAACATGACGAGACGATCATGATCCACGCCGGAGAGCTCGGCCAGCTGTTCTAGAGACATCCCTTCTTTGAGTCTCAGGTCCTGTAGCCTCATAAGCTGCGCCTCCATGCCGTTCCCTCCCTTCACGGTATCACTGCGGAATATTCGATCCGTCTTCTATTTTGAGTCAAAAGCCTGTTCATGAAAGGGACCATCCCGTCTTGGCAGGCCATTTTGCTCCGCTGCGCCCCACAGGATAACAGAATCCCCTCAACGTATCGTTCCGTCAATTCCTGATAAGGCGACTCATACGACGAACATGTTTTCCGAAAGGATGAGCTGGTTTCTGTGGAAAAGGAGAAAGACGATTCAGGTGGACGGAATCGGGACACGCCGAGGGATGTGTTTATTTGCAACGGTTTTAGGGTAT
>UMIB01042631.1_pt1 | contig 10212 bp, 10 predicted proteins | sample 1965641 | NCBI WGS metagenome assembly UMIB01 (sample SAMEA4836110, study PRJEB28245) | human gut metagenome | biome: gut microbiome; material: fecal sample | place: Denmark | collected 2008
ATCGGCCTTGTCGCGTCGTCTGGCATCAATGGCCACCACAATGCACTGAGAGCCGTGCAGCGCAGCCGACTCTCCGATCAGATCGGGATTGTTGACACCTGCCGTATTGATCGAAATTTTGTCGGCGCCGGCATTCAATAGCCGGCGAATGTCTGAGACCTTGCGCACGCCGCCGCCCACCGTAAGCGGAATGAACACCTGGCCGGCCACGGCCTCGATCACTGACAAAATGATGTCGCGCTGATCACTAGAGGCCGTGATGTCGAGAAAGGTCAACTCATCGGCCCCTTCTTCGTTGTAGCGGCGGGCGATTTCCACGGGGTCGCCGGCATCGCGCAGCGAAACAAAGTTAACGCCCTTGACGACGCGCCCTGCGGTCACGTCCAAGCACGGGATGATGCGTTTGGCAAGCATGGTTCGCGTCCTTTAATGAGTTCAGTCATTCGATGCCGACGAGCTTTTGAGCTTCGGCAAAATCAATGGTGCCCTCGTAGAGACTGCGGCCGAGCACCGCTCCCATGACGCCATCGCCTTCGACCTTCAAAAGCGCGCGCACGTCCTCGAGCGTATGCATGCCGCCCGAAGCAATCACAGGCACGGAAACAGCGCGGGCAAGCGCGGCGGTCGCTTCCACATTCACACCCGAGAGCATACCGTCGCGGGTGATGTCCGTATAGAGAAATGCTGATACACCGTAGTCTTCAAAACGCTTGGCCAGATCTATGACATCGTGCCCGGTACTCTTCACCCATCCGTCAGTGGCCACAATACCATCCTTGGCATCCAAAGCCACGATGATGCTGTCGGTAAAGACGGCGCAGGCTTCCTTCAGAAAACCCGGCGTCTTCACGGCAGCCGTGCCGATCACGGCATAACGCACACCCGCATCGAGATACGCTTCGATCTGATCAAGCGTGCGGATGCCGCCGCCCACTTCAATTTCGGCGTCCTCTCCGATTTCTTCGATCATTTCACGAATGAGCGGCGCATTCACGGGCTTACCCGTCTTGGCGCCGTCCAAATCCACGATATGGATGCGCTCGGCACCCAAATCCGCCCACTGACAGGCCTGATCAACCGCGTCTTCGTTGTAAACCGTGATGTTGTTTTCCAAATCGCCCTGACGCAGACGCACGCAACGCCCCTTTTGCAGATCGATTGCAGGAATTAAAAGCATGATGAAACCCGATTGTTTTGAAAAAAGGCTTTCCTTTAAGCCGGAAGATCACCCCGAAGACCTCTCCGAGGCGCAAACGAATGTTCAAATGTTCCAGTGCACGAAATTGGAAAAGATCTTCAAACCGCTTGCGGCGCTCTTTTCCGGGTGAAACTGGGTTGCAAAAATATTGTCTCTGGCAACGGCGCAGACAAAGGGCAGACCGTAGCTCGAAGTGCCAGCCGCAAGCGCATCGTCTTCAGGCGCCACGAAATAGCTGTGCACGAAATAAAACCAGCTCTTGTCAGCAATGCCGTTCCACAAGGGATGTGCCATGCGCTGCGTGACGGTGTTCCACCCCATCTGGGGCACTTTCAGTCGTTCGCCGTTGGCGCGTACCAGCGCAGCTTCCGGGAAGCGAATGACTTTGCCTGCCATGAGACCCAGACCCGCGCAGTCGTTTTCATCGCTGCGCTCAAAGAGCATCTGCATGCCGATGCAGACGGCCAAAACGGGTTTGGAAGCCAAAGCCCGCAAGACGGCGTCCTTCAATCCCGATTCTCCAAGACAGCGCATGCAGTCACCCATCGCTCCCTGTCCCGGAAAGATGACACGGTCGGCCGCATCAATTTCGGCCGCGCTTTGCGTAACCAACACTTCGGCACCGTCGGCCACGGCCTTGACCGCTTGACCGACGCTACGCAGATTACCGGTGCCGTAATCCACAATGGCTATTTTCATAGCGCACCCTTCGTGCTCGGAATCACATCGGCTGCGCGCGCATCGGTTGCCACCGCGGCACGCAACGCACGCGCAAACGCCTTAAAGATCGACTCGGCCTGATGGTGAGCGTTCTCTCCCTTGAGATTATCGATGTGAAGCGTCATGCCGGCATGATTGGAAACCGCTTGGAAAAACTCTCGCACAAGCTGCGAGTCGAGTGCGCCGATCATCGGCGCGGCGAAGTCACACGAGAAATACAACCCCGGACGCCCGGAAAGATCAAGCACAACACGCGACAACGATTCGTCGAGCGGTATGCATGCCTGACCGTAGCGCACGATGCCCTTTTTGTCGCCGAGCGCTTCCTTGAGCGCCTGACCGAACACAATGCCAGCATCTTCGACCGTGTGATGGCCGTCAACGTAGAGGTCGCCCTCGACCTGCGCTTCCAGGTCCATCAATCCATGGCGGGCGATCTGCTCAAGCATGTGATCAAAAAAACCGATGCCCGTGTTCACGGCGCAACGACCGGTGCCGTCCAAATTCAGACGCACCTTGATTTGCGTTTCTTTCGTGTTGCGCGAAATGGCTGCGGTACGCATCAACGGATACTCCCTAACATCGTTGATTGAACCCGAGCGGGCGCCGGCCTCGGCCACGCCCGTGCTACAGGTTTATGCCGATTACTTTTCGTCCTGAATACGGTAGTGGGCACTGGCTGCGTGAGCATAAAGCGACTCGCCCTTACCCAGGCATTCGGCTATGCGTGCCAGAGGCGTAACGCCCTGCTGTTGCACGTAAATCATGCTCGTACGTTTCTGGAAGTCATAAACGCCCAACGGCGAAGAGAAGCGGGCCGTGCGGCTCGTCGGCAGCACGTGGTTGGGACCAGCGCAGTAGTCGCCAAGTGCTTCGGACGAGTAGCGGCCCAGGAAAATGGCGCCCGCGTGGTGAATCAGATCTGCCCACTTTTCCGGATCGTCCGTGCTCATTTCCAAATGTTCAGGAGCGATCGTATCGGCAATGCGACAGGCTTCCTCCAAGTCGCGAGTGACGATAATGGCGCCGCGGTTGGCAAGCGACTGACGGATGATGTCCTTGCGCGGCATCGATTCGATCTGACGATCCATCGAGGCTTCGACCGCATCGGCAAAAGCCGCGTCGGGCGTGAGCAACACCGCCTGCGCGAGCACGTCGTGCTCGGCCTGACTGAAAAGATCCATCGCAATCCAGTCCGGATCGGTCTTGCCGTCGCAAATGACGAGAATCTCGGAGGGGCCGGCGATCATGTCGATACCCACGCGGCCGAACACCTTACGTTTAGCTGCCGCCACATAAGCGTTGCCCGGGCCCACGATCTTGTCGACCGGCTCGATCGTTTCGGTACCGTAAGCAAGAGCTGCCACAGCTTGCGCGCCGCCGATCGTAAAGGCACGGGACACGCCGGCCAGACTTGCAGCAGCCAGAACCAATTGATTCTTCTGTCCGCCAGGAGTGGGCACTACCATTTCGATACGCTTGACGCCTGCGACCAGTGCGGGCATCGCGTTCATCAGAACGGAACTCGGATAGGCCGCCAGACCGCCCGGGACATACAGACCGACCGAGTCGACGGGCGTGACACGCTGCCCCAACTTGTTGCCGTATTCGTCGCAAACCGTGAAGCTCTTTTCGAGTTCGTTTTCGTGGAACACGCGGATGCGGCGAGCCGCTTCTTCAAGAGCCGTGCGCTGATCTTCAGGCAGCGTTTCGAGAGCTTGCCGCATCTCTTCGGCCGAGATCACCAGATCGGAAAGCTTTTCTGCGGGCAGTCGGTCAAAGCGCGCCGTGTATTCGAGCACGGCTGCATCGCCACGCTCACGCACATCATCGACAATCGCTTCGGCCCGACGCGTGATCTCCGGATCAACACTCGCGTCAACGGCCACCAATTCACTGAATTTCTTTTGGAAGTCTGCCTCGGCAGACGACAAACGACGAATCTGCATTATTTCCTCCCTACAAATCTTGCGTTCTTATTCCTTTCGACGGCGCTCTTCGGCAACCGAGCGCATGGCGTCCATGATCGGCATCAGTTCTTCACGCTTGAGCTTCATGGCAGCCTGATTGACGATGAGGCGCGACGAAATCGGCGCAATCGTCTTAATCTCCACCATATTGTTGGCTTTGAGTGTCGCCCCAGTACTCACCAGATCAACGATGGCGTCGGCCAGTCCGGCAATCGGGGCAAGCTCCATGGAACCGTATAGCTTGATGAGGTCAACGTGAACGCCTTCGCGGGCGAAGTAGTCTCGCGACCACTTGATGTACTTGGTCGCCACCCGGATGCGGCTGCCGCGGCGAACATTGGTATCCCAGTCAAAGCCGCGGGGAGCGGCCACGCTCATGCGGCAGCGGGCGATGCCCAAGTCCACGGGCACGTACAGGCCGTTGCCGCCGTGCTCATAGAGCGAATCCCAGCCGGCAACACCAAGGTCTGCCGCGCCGTACTGCACGTACGTCGGCACATCGGTTGCACGAAGCACCACGATGCGGAGATCCTCCCGATTCGTTCCGATCATGAGCTTGCGCGAGTCTTCCGGATTTTCCAGCGGACGAATGCCGGCGGCGGCCAGAAACGGCAACACCTCCTCAAAGATTCGTCCTTTCGATAGAGCAAGCGTAATCATTTCTGCGCCTTATTGTTTTCTTTTTTGGTTTTGGATCTAGTTTAACCGTTCGATCTGCGCTCCCAACGCAGAAAGCTTGGCTTCAATGTGTTCGTAACCACGATCCAGATGGTAGATGCGTTCAATGACAGACTCTCCCTGTGCTGCCAACGCCGCAATGACAAGACACGCCGAAGCGCGCAGATCGGTGGCCATCACATTGGCCGCATCGAGCTTTTCAACGCCCTGCACTACGGCCGTGTGACCGTCGACGTGAATGTCCGCTCCCATGCGCTGCAACTCGGGCACGTGCATGAAGCGATTTTCGAAAATGGTTTCCACGATGCGGCCCGTGCCCTGGGCAACGGCATCGAGCGCCATAAACTGCGCCTGCATGTCCGTCGGAAAGCCAGGATGCGGAATAGTGCGCACGTCCACGGCCTTGGGACGTCCCGAAATCTTGGCGCGGATCCAATCCTCGCCGACCTCCACGTCGCCGCCCGCTTCGCGCAGCTTGCCGATAACCGCTTCCATCGCCCAAGGCACCGTATCGGTCACCATCACATCGCCGCCGGTGGCCAGCGCCGCACACAGGAACGTGCCCGTTTCGATGCGATCGGCGATGACGGAGTGTTCGCAGCCGTGAAGCTTTTCCACACCTTCGATCACGATCTGAGGCGTACCCGCACCCGTGATCTTTGCGCCCATCTTGTTGAGACATTCGGCCAGATCCATGACTTCGGGTTCGCGCGCCGCGTTTTCAATCACGGTCGTACCTTCGGCAAGTGCCGCGGCCATCATGATGTTCTCGGTGCCGGTCACCGTGACCATGTCGGGCACGATGCGGCAACCCTTCAGGCGACCGGCGCGAGCCTGCATGTAACCATGATCGATTTCGATTTCCGCGCCCATCATCTTAAGCGCCTTAATGTGTTGATCGACCGGTCGCGCGCCGATCGAGCAGCCACCCGGTAGAGAAACTCGTGCGTTGCCGAAACGCGTCGTCAGAGGTCCGAGCACCACAACGGAAGCGCGCATTGTCTTGACGAGTTCGTACGGAGCCTGCGTGGAGGTGAGATTGCCCGCATTGATGCGAACCGAGCCGTTGCCCAGCTCTTCGAACGTCACGCCCATGCCCTCGAGAAGTTTGGCCATTGTGCGCACGTCAGCGAGATCCGGAACGTTGTGCAGCACCACATCGTCAGCCGTTAAAAGCGCCGCGGCAATGATCGGCAACGCGGCGTTTTTGGCACCAGATGCCTTTACTTGTCCGACAAGGCGACGACCGCCGACAATTCTGAGTTTCTGCATATCTCCGTATCCATTCTTGATCATTACGCCGGCAAACGCGCCAGGCTCTCGGAAACTTACGTCCGAGTTTTTGATTTTACCGCAGTGGTCTTGCCTCATACCGCGGTGCCAAGCCTTTTCTTGGCACAGATTCAGCATTTCAACGCCTTGTGTGCAAAGAGGCATTCAAGCTCGAGCTAGGTCATGAAAGAAACCGTGTTTCTCAGGAAAAAAGCGACTCGAAGCGCACGAAATGATGAATCGGACCGTGGCCGCTTCCCACTGTCAGATCGTCCGAGGCCGTGATGGCCTCTTCAATATAGCGGCGAGCCAAACGCACGGCCTGCGGCAGATCTTCGGTACGCGCCCAGAGTGCCGCAATGGCCGAAGACAGAGAACAGCCTGTGCCATGCGTGTTTTTCGTGTGCACGCGAGGGCCGTCAAGGTCAATGAAAGCCTTCCCGTCGTAGAAGATGTCGCGCAGCGTTTCTTCCACACTGTGTCCGCCTTTGAGGTACACGGCAGTCTTGCCGCCGCACATGTCCCAGAGCTCCTGCGCGGCTGCGTACATATCCTTCATGTCTCGCACGTTATGACCGAGCAGAACGGACGCTTCCGGCAAATTGGGCGTAATCACGTCGGCCAACGGCAGCAACTCTTCCTTAAAGAAAGCCACGGCGTCGTCCGGCATCAGACGATCGCCACTTTTGGCCACCATCACCGTATCGAGCACGATCTTAGGCGCCTCGTGCGCACGCAAAGCCTGAGCCACGGCAGCCATTACGTCCTGAGCGCCCAATATGCCAATCTTGACGGCATCAATACGCACGTCGGCAAAAAGGGTATCAATCTGTTCCTTTACGAATGCAGCGGGGACAGGCATCACACCCGTCACGGCCTTCGTGTTTTGAGCCGTCAAAGCGGCGATGACACCGGTTGCAAACGTTCCCAGCGCCGACATCACCTTGACGTCGGCCAAAACACCGGCGCCGCCGGAAGGGTCGACGCCTGCAATCGTCAAGACATTTTTGATGTTTCTTGCGCCCATATTCCTCTCACAAACTGCATCTGACGCTGCGTGGCGCCTGTATAAAGCGACGCAAATACCAACGCGCGGCGACTTCGTTCGGCCAACGTTCCATCGACAAACCAGGAAAGCGCCGTTTCCACAGCATCACGGGGATGCGCCGCGTGCACGGCTCCGCCCTCAGCCAGCGCATCGGCCACCGCCTTTGCAAAATTAAACGTGCTCGAGCCCACCAGCACGGGCGAACCGGAAGCGGCCGGCTCAATCAGATTCTGGCAACCGAACTGTCCGAAACTTCCGCCCATGATACAAACGTCGGACAGAGCGCAATAAAGGCTCATCTCCCCCATCGTGTCGCCGAGAAGCACCGCAGGCCCTTCGGCAAGCCCCGCAAACTCGGGATCTTCGCTTCTGCGAATCACGCGGCAACCCGAGCGCTTGAAAATGTCGGCCACTTCATCAAAACGCTGCGGGTGACGAGGCACGACCAGAAAAATAGCCTCTTCGAGGTGCTCGGCGATATGCGGCGAAAACATCGCCTCTTCGCCCTCGCGCGTACTAGCCAGCAAAATGACTTTCTTCTTGAAGGCACTCTTGATCTTTGCGGCAAGCTCAACCTGTTTGGGATCCGGGCGGATGTCAAACTTCACTGACCCGCAAACGTGGATGTTGTTCGCACCCAAGGCCTTAAGTCGCTCGGCATCCTCTTGGCTCTGCGCAAGCACGGCGGTGAAGGAAGCAAATGCCGGCCCCATCAGCGAAGCGACCAATCTTGCCTGCCCCGCGCTTTTTTCCGATTCACGCGCGTTGGCAAGCACCACGGGAATGCGGCGCTTGACGGCCTCCTGCATCATGTTGGGCCAGACTTCCGTTTCCATCACGACACCCATCACGGGCTTCGTTTCGTCGAAAAATTTAGCCATGAGGCGCGGATTGTCGTAGGGCAGATAGCACTGCACAATCCGTCCCGGATAGCGCTCGGCGATCTTGGCACCCGTATCGCGCCCCGTCGGAGTCATGCAGGTCAGCAAAATTTCAGCTTCCGAATTTTCCGTCAAAAAGGCATCGATCAGCGTACGTGCCGCAGCGGTTTCGCCGACGCTCACAGCGTGTAGCCACAGGCGTGGCTTTTCGGGAGCCGGGTAACGGCACCAACCGAAACGTTCATCCCAGTGCTTGAGATAGTCGGGCTGCTTGCGGGCCCTCTTTCGGAGATAGCACTTTGCCAGCGGCAATGCGCAGTAGGTCAACCCTCGGTAAAGCGTCGAAATCAGCATCGCATGCGCCTTTAAAAAATTCAGTTAGGAGTCGGCCGCCTGGGCCAGGACAGAATGCATGGCCGCTAGCACTTCTTCGGGCTGGGGAATCACGCCCTTGTCGCCCACAGTTGCGCAGGCACTCTCGGAAACCAACGAAAAGAGCTCGGCACTCGTCCCAACAATGATGCCCACGGAAGGGATGCCAAGCGCCGCGCCCAGATGCGTAAGCCCCGTATCAACACCAAGCAGACAACGCGCTCCGGCAATCACTTCCGCAATGGCTCTGAGGCTCAGGCGCGGCAGAACAACCACCTGTCCCGGCACGCTCGAGGCAATCTCTTCGCAATAAGCTCTTTCCTTGTCGTTGCCCCAGAAAAGCACGCTCATGACCCCGTCTTCGGCCAATTCGCGAGCCACCTCCGTCCAACGGCTCTTGGGCCACAGCTTTTCAGCTCGGCTCGTATTCACGGTCAGCGCGGCGTAGGGTGTTCTGACGCCCGTCGGCGTCATCGGCTTGACGTCAAGCCCGTAGTGAAGATCCTCGTCTTGCAGCGTGTACCCCAGTGCCTGCGCGGCCATAGTGCGGTAGCGAACCACCGGCACCAGTTTGTTAGATACCGGCAACGTACGGCTGTAAAAGCGTGCCGCCAGAGGTTCCTTGATGTTTTCCTTCGAATAGCCAACGCTCTCGACACCGGCCCAACGCGCCACAACGGCCGTACGGATCAGCCCCTGCAAGTCGATGACAATGTCGTACTTGGCTTCTGCGAGCGCCCGACGAACGGCAATGATCTCGCCTCGCACAGACGCAGAAAAAATGTGCTTGCGCCAACGCCGGAAAGCCGTCACTACAAGCTTGTCCACATAAGGCGAAAGCTTCGGAATGTCAGTAAAGCTCTCCTCGACCACCCAACTCAATTCGCAATCGGGAAAGTGCTTCTTGATGTCGTAGGCCACCGGCAGCGCGTGCACGATGTCACCCATTGACGAAGACTTGATGATGAGAATCTTTTTGGGCATATCCGCTGTTTATTCGTAAATCAAAGAGCGCAAGGCGGCAAACTGCCGCCCCAAGCCGGATTGTTTCGGGCAGTCTCAGATGACCGTCGCTTCGGCGTGGCGCGAAAGCTTCTTGCCAAATTCGACGCCGGGCTGGTCAAACGGATTGATGCCGTAGAGAGTACCGAGCATCGTGGTCTTGTGTTCGTAGAGTGCCATCAGCGCACCCAGACGAGCCGCATCAAGCTGATCAATGCTGATCGTGGATACAGCATTGAAGCAGTCAGTTTCTTCACGCGTGATCAGCGCTTCGGCCTGAGCCTTGGCGTTGGCAATCAGTACGCGGTGCAGGTCGGCGTGACGGTGACCGGGCTTTTCGCACCACAGGAGATCAATTGAGGTCGATCCGGTGCCTTCGCGCAACCACTGATAGAACGAATGCTGCGATTCGTTGCCGTGACCGCCCCAGATGGCCTGCCCCGTCGCCCCTTCAATGAGCGCGCCGTCAGAGCCCACGTGCTTGCCGAGGCTTTCCATTTCAAGCTGCTGCAGCCACATCACCATGGTGCGCAGACGTTCGTCGTAAGGCAGGAAGCAATGCTGCCCGATACCCAGGCGAGTCGAATTCCAGTAGGAGATCAGGGCAAGCAACAGCGGCAAATTTTCACCGGCAGGAGCCTGCGCCACATGCACGTCCATGGCATGCGCGCCGTCGAGCAGCGCTCGGAACGTATCCGAACCGAGCGCCACGGCATCGGCCAGACCAATGGCAGACCACACCGAGAATCTGCCGCCCACCCACTCCCAAATCGGGAAGAAGTTTTCTTCTGGCAGATTCATTTCGCGGGCGGCATTCTTGTTGGCCGAGACCACCACCATATGACGCGCGCGGTCCTCACCCGAAATGCCGGCTTCCAAAAGCCACTGATCGATGGCGGCGGCGTTGACTGCCGTTTCGCGGGTCGTAAAGCTCTTGGATGAGACAATCACGAGCGTCTTGAAGGGATTGAGGTCGCCCACGATACGGTCAAACGACACGCCGTCGGCTGCAGCCAGAAAGTGCAGCCGCACCTGTTCGCGGGTCGTGCGAAGCGCCTGATAAACCGTCTT
>UMIB01008685.1_pt1 | contig 10141 bp, 8 predicted proteins | sample 1965641 | NCBI WGS metagenome assembly UMIB01 (sample SAMEA4836110, study PRJEB28245) | human gut metagenome | biome: gut microbiome; material: fecal sample | place: Denmark | collected 2008
TACTGACGGTGCTCATAATAGCCCCAAAGAAGAAGTTAGAAGTTCAATTCCGATGCTTTCTGTAAAGGATATGACTATATGTGGATTTGATTATAAAGACTGTAAACACATATCTTCTGACGATTACGAAGCACTCAAGCGAAACGGTTGTCAACCATTGAAAGATGATGTTTTATTAGCCAAAGATGGAAGCTATTTTAAATACGCTTTTGTTGTTAGCGAAACAATTGAACAAGCAATTCTATCATCAATCGCAATCTTAAGACCTGATACTACTCAAGTTCTTCCTGTCTTTTTGCAATACTATTTGTTGACAGATAGAATTTTTAAAATGGTAAAAGAGGAGTTTATTACAGGCATGGGGCTTAAGCGAGTAATTCTTGATGATATAAAAAGAATACCCGTATACATCCCTGATATTAAAGAACAGGAAGCCTTTTGCAAATATGTCGAGAAAACTTCAACCAAACGTGATGAATTAATGAAAAAAATAGCAATGACTAAAACAAACAAGCAAGGTGCAATCGACCAATATTTTAAATAACATTAAAAAGCCACAATCCCGGTAGTCTTACCACCAACGATTGTGGCTTTCTCTGTTCAAAGTCTTGTATATCTGCCATCGCTTAGTAGTCAAAACGTAAGCGCTAAATAAAATAGAGGATTTATTTCTGTCTCAAAACCATTCATAATTAGTACATCAATTAAATAATTATGGAGGTTGGATATGGGAATATCATCTTATTCGCTTGAACAGCGTTTTGAATTCATTAAAGACTGTTATAAAAGTGGTCTTTCTATCCCTGCCTGGTGTCATGATAATAACATTGCTCTGGGTACATTCTATGGCTGGATTAAACAGGTAACCAGTCGTGGTTATGAAATACCTGATTCTTTAAACTATCATCCAGCTGTCAAAAGACAGGAGGTTGTTAAGTTACCTATCATTGATGACATATGTGCTGATTCCTATATGAATGATTTTCCATCATTTAATGATACAGATGCAGACAAACCTTTAGTTCTGTCCGCTCATATAAGAGATATCTCTCTGGATATTCCGCAGGATATTGATCAGGATTTCCATACAAAAATTTTTAAATCTTTCAAGGAGTGCTTATGATTGGTGATATTTCAGGCGCAACATCATTTCTGATACTGTAAGATAAGTAGACAGTCAATATAAATGTGCGAAATATACCACACGGTTAAAAAAAGATGCCTGCCACTAGGAAAGACACCTCTCTTTATCCGACATAGATATTTACATCTATTTTAATAATTCCTGTTCTATACTAAGGACATCTGGAAAAATCAACTTCGCTCCCTTTCTCTGCAATGCTAAAACTTTTACTGCTTTATCCTTTAGCTCCTTTTCCAATCTACCATCAACACGAACTGGTATATTGGCAACAGAGTCCAGATACTCATTTTTCATATATTTTTCTGTTATCGGGCACATATTTTGAATCAAAAATGCCTTCTCATGACCAAGCACTTCTCCAAAAACAATTGTATCGCACCTATGATACTTTTGCATTTTCTTATTATAGATTCCTTTAAATTTAGAAGTCTGTGATGAAAATGGTATCATCCAAAACAGCTGCGTATTACTATCCTGGAATGCATAAAAGCATGGTCTATCATGTAACTGTCCATTTACCTTTTCCTTATTCTGCATCAAATAAGAATCTGGAAAATCCTTAAAGTATTGATCATCAATATAATAAAAATGTCCTATTTCCATTTCTTCTCCTATCGTTAAAAAGAGGCCCCATCCTCTCGAACGGAACCTCAAAACATTTGAACTCGACCTTTTTCTAAGTCGCATATCGAGTAGCGACAAACATTTGAACTCGACCTTATTTGAGTTGCATATCGAGTAGCAACAAACATTTGCAGTAATCCCTTACTGTACTTAAAGTATACATTCAAATGTGCCGCCTGTCAAGGTCAAATAAAGTTCAAATCACAGCTTGCGGCTGCATTAATATTATATGTCCTTATCCAACTAGATATTCATTTTACAAATTCTTATAATCGTCTCCAACTTAAAGTTTCCTGTACCATGAGGTTCTGCAATATCATTCGATTCATCCACATGTCGTTATCGAATCTTTTTCACCAAATACTCCCTTGCAATCTCAAGCCCTTTCACGGGAACACAGAACTTCTGGTTATGTGCCAGGCATTCTCTGTAGACATCCTCCAGATCGAACCACTCTACACATTCCAGTTCTTCCTCCTGAACAGTTATCTTATCAATATCCACTTCTCCCATATAGACATAAACAAAAGCAATCTCATTATCCTTAAATATTTTATTATGGAATTCCTTCTCATATTGTATACGAAATGTGTCTACGAATTGCAATTGTTCAGGCTTTGCTGCTATGCCAAGTTCTTCCTTCAGTTCTCTCATTGCCGATTCCAGGGGTTCATCGCCAGCCTGTATATGTCCGGCTGATGAGGTATCATATCTACCTGGGAAGGAATCCTTCGTCAGCGCACGTTTCTGCAAAAGCACCTGCCACTTTCCCATAACCTCTCGTGCAATCCAAATATGTACAGTTCTGTGTCTCACACCATTTGTATGTGCCAGACTGCGTTCTATCGTTTGTCCAGTCGGATTTCCATTCTCATCAACAATATCAAATATCTCCATGCAAGAACCTCCATCATCTCACGTATTATTTCCCCTTATTATATATGGAATGCCCAAAACAATCTACTGCATTTAGTAATTTCTCATAATACCCAACGGCAAACGGCTGTCATCCATATGATATCTTCCATATGTCTTATCGCCCTAAAAACAGAAAGATTTATTGCATAAATGCTTCAAAAATGATAGTCTAAATACATGCTTGTCGTTAGTTATGAACCAAGAGTTTGTTTCAACTAACACTCATGCAGGTATTTGCGAAACACACTATCCCAGATACAGAATTGTGTTGCATTGTGAAAACAACACAATTCGTCACTCGCACAGTAAATTCGCACTTACCTGAATATTTTAAATACAGGAGGTGTCACAATGGGTGATACAGAAAATAAAATACCTTTAAGAAGTGAAGTAGCCGTTGAGAATACCTGGGCATTGGAAGACCTCTATGCTACAGATGATGACTGGAAAGCAGACATGGAACGTCTCAAATCCATGATGCAGCAGGCTTGCGGATACCAGGGCAGATTAAGCCAGAGCAGCGCACAGTTACTGGCTTTCCTGAAATTACAGGATGATATCAATGTCGTTCTGACAGACTTTGCCAACTATTCTTTCCGCAAGGCTGATGAAGATACCAGAAATACCACATATCAGGGATTTAAGAGCCAGACCAATTCTTTGATCGTTGCCCTGTCCGGCGCTTTGTCTTTTGCTGAACCTGAGATTCTCTCCATCCCGGATGAGACTCTGGAGCAGTTCTATCAGGAACAGTCTGAATTGTCCGTATACAAGCGCTATATCCACGATATCCGCCGTAAGAAGGCTCATATCCTGAGTAATGCAGAAGAGAAGATCATGGCTGCTGCCGGCGAAATGGCACAGGCTCCAGACGAGATCTACGGACTTCTCAACAATGCAGATATGACTTTCCCTGATATCACTGACAGCAACGGCAAGCAGTTACATGTAACTCACGGAAGTTTCATTCCACTGCTTCAGAATTCTGATGTGAAGGTAAGAAAGGCTGCTTTTGAATCCCTTTACAGCAGCTATGATTCCCTGAAAAACACTTCAGCAGCTCTGCTTGCAGCACAGATGAAGCAGTTACAGTTCAATGCGGATATGCGTCATTATGACTCTGCACTGGCTGCAGCCCTTGATAACAACAACGTAGATACTGCTGTATACTACAACCTGATTGAAGCTGTACACGAGAACATGGATGCCATGTACAAATATGTCCGTCTGCGCAAGAAGCTTCTGGGCGTGGAAGAGCTTCATATGTATGATCTGTATACTCCTATCGTATCAGATGTTGACAGCTATATCTCCTTCGAGGATGCAAAAGCCAATGTCCTGGATGCGCTTGCAGTCATGGGCGAGGATTATGTATCTATTCTGAAGGAAGGCTTCAACAACCGTTGGATTGATGTATATGAGAACGTTGGGAAACGCAGCGGTGCTTACTCAGCCGGTACTCGTAAGCATCCTTACGTACTGTTAAATCACAACAACGATCTGAATACAGAATTTACACTGGCACACGAAATGGGCCATGCACTTCATTCCTATCTTTCAACCGCTAACCAGCCTGTTGTAGATTCTGACTATGTAATCTTTGTTGCAGAAGTTGCATCTACCTGTAACGAAGCACTGCTGATGCAGCATCTGCTGAAAAAGACATCCGATAAGAAGCAGCGTGCATACCTGATCAACTATTTCCTTGAACAGTTCAGAACTACTCTGTATCGTCAGACAATGTTTGCAGAGTTTGAATTAAAGATGAGTGAACTGACTGCAAAAGGTGAAAGCGTCAATGCCGAGACTGCGACTAAGGTTTACCATGACCTGATTGATCTGTACTTTGGTCCTGATATCGTTCATGATGAATATATTGATCTGGAATGGGCTAGAATCCCTCACTTCTACTACAACTTCTATGTATATCAGTATGCTACCGGCTTCTCTGCCGCTATCGCACTGTCACAGAAGATTCTGTCTGAAGGGGAACCTGCTGTTAAGGCATATAAGGAGAAATTTTTAAGTGCCGGCTGCTCCAAAGATCCTGTATCCATCTTAAAGGATGCCGGAGTAGATATGTCCACCAAGAAACCTGTAGAGCAGGCACTTGCTCTGTTCAATAGTCTTCTTGATGAAATGGACGAGCTAATGAAATAATCTGTATAGAAAAATGGCGGCTGATCAGTTCAGTCGCCATTCTTATGCTTATTATAACAATTCTTTTAAAATCTGATTTACCATTGCAGGATCTGCTTTTCCCTTCATGGCTTTCATGGTCTGGCCTACAAGGAAGCCGATTGCTCGGTCTTTTCCATTGTGGTAGTCCTCTACTGACTGTGGATTTGCAGCAATGATCTCTTCGATGGTCTTTCTGAGTGCCCCTTCATCATTAACAGTCTTTAAGCCCTTTTCCTCTACATACTTCTCAGGGTCTACATCCTCTTCAAACATGACTTCAAATACTTCTTTTGCCACAGAAGAATTAATTGCCTTGGCATCTACAAGGCCAATGAGCTTCGCCAGATTCCCAGGAGCGAACCTGATATCCTCCGGATCCATATTCTTCTCCTTCAAAAGACGCAGTGTCTCTCCCATAAGCCAGTTGGATACTTTCTTGGGCTGCTTGCAGATAGCAACCGTCTCTTCAAAGAGATCTGCCATATGCTTGGAATCTGTAATGATTCCAATATCATACTCCGGTATATCGAATTCTTCCTTATAACGCGCCATCTTCGCTTCGCGAAACTCCGGTTGTCTGGAACGGATCTGCTCCAGCCATTCATCACTGATATAGACAGGTACAAGGTCAGGATCAGGGAAATAACGATAGTCCTGTGCATCCTCTTTGGAACGCATTGCATAGGAATATTCTTTCGCATCATCCCAACGCCTTGTTTCCTGTACAACTTCCTTACCTGACTCCAACAGTTCAATCTGTCTCTCACGCTCTCCCTCGATTGCATGTGTGATTGCCTTGAAAGAGTTGAGATTCTTCATTTCTGTTCTGGTTCCGAATTCCTTTGCACCTACTTCTCTGACAGACAGGTTCACATCTGCCCTCATGGAGCCTTCATTTAATTTACAGTCAGATGCCCCCAGGTACTGTACTGTCATACGAAGCTTCTCCAGATAAGCAATGACTTCCTCTGCACTTCGCATATCCGGCTCTGACACGATCTCGATCAGAGGCACACCGGAACGGTTATAATCTACCAGTGAGCAGTCTTCCCATTCATCATGGATCAGCTTACCGGCATCCTCTTCCATATGAATCTCATGAATACCGATAGATTTTGTTCCCTGTTCTGTCTCAATATCTACATGTCCATTGCGGCAAATAGGCAGATACAGCTGACTAATCTGATAGTTCTGTGGATTATCCGGATAGAAATAATTCTTTCGGTCAAATTTACAGTACTGCGTGATCTGACAGTTCGTAGCAAGACCTACAGCTACTGCATATTCAACGACCTGTTTATTCAATACGGGCAGAGAACCCGGCATACCTGTACATACAGGGCAGGTATGTGTATTTGGCGCACCACCAAAAGCGGTAGAGCATCCACAGAATATCTTGGTCTTGGTTGCAAGCTCTACATGAACTTCCAGACCGATGACTGTTTCATATTGCTTTGACATAACTATCTGCCCTCCTTCTTACCAAACTCACCACGGATTTTCTCATACGTATATGCAGCCTGAATCAGTTTCTTTTCCTCGAAGCTGTCTGCAAGAAGCTGCATACCAATCGGTAATCCCTGACTGTCCACGCCGCATGGTACGGAGATTCCTGGTAATCCTGCCAGATTGACAGAGATTGTATAGATATCTCCCAGATACATCTTCAACGGATCAGATAAGCTCTCTCCAAGCTTCGGTGCTGTGGTCGGCGCAACAGGTCCAAGAATCAGATCATATTTGGAAAAGGCATCATCAAAAGCCTTACGGATCATGGCTTTTACACGCAGCGCCTTTAAATAATATGCATCATAATAACCGGAGCTTAATACAAAGGAACCCAGCATGATTCTACGCTTTACTTCCGGTCCAAAGCCTTCAGAACGTGTCTTCTTGTACATGTTGTGGAGTCCTTCATACTCAGGCGTACGATAGCCATACTTGATGCCGTCAAAACGCTCCAGGTTAGAGCTTGCTTCTGCTGCCGCAATAGTGTAGTAAGTAGGAATTGCATATTCTACCAGACTCAGGTCAAATTCTTCTACAATAGCGCCTTTTGCTTCCAGTGCCCTGGCAGCTGTAAGAACTGCCTCTTTTACCTCGCTGTCCAGACCATCTCCGAAATAATCCCTTGGAATACCAATCTTCATGCCTTTTACATCCTCTATTAAAGCTGATGTAAAGTCTGTGTCTTTTCCAATCGCAGCTCTGTCAATGGAAGTAGAATCCTTGGTATCGTGGGACGCAATTGCTTCCATAACGGTCGCACAGTCTGTTACATCCTTGGTCAAAGGCCCTATCTGATCCAGAGAGGAACCATATGCAATCAGACCATATCGTGATACTGTTCCATACGTAGGCTTCATACCAACGACACCGCAGAAGGATGCTGGCTGACGGATAGAACCACCCGTATCAGACCCCAGTGCGAAGAAACATTCCTCTGCTGCTACGGCTGCTGCAGAACCACCGGAAGAGCCGCCTGGTACATGCTCTGTATTCCATGGATTTCTGGTAACTCCATAGGCAGAAGTCTCTGTTGTAGAGCCCATGGCGAACTCATCCATGTTGGTCTTACCAATCATCACTGCGCCTGCCTTTTCCAGATTCTTCACTGCTTCTGCGGTGAAAGTCGGGATAAAATTGCCCAATATCCTGGAAGAACAGGTTGTCAGAACGCCTTCTGTACACATATTGTCCTTGATTGCCACAGGAACACCGGCTAAAGGTCCTGTCAATTCTCCTGCTTCAATCTGCTTCTGTACAGCTTCTGCTTTTGCAAGCGCAGCTTCCCTGTCTATGGTCACATAGGCATGAATGGATTCCTCGGATGCATCAATCCTGTCCAATACTGCCTTCATGGCTTCTACAGCAGTGGTTTCACCAGCCTTGATTGCCTGTGCCAGCTCCACTGCACTATATTCTAAAATATCCATTGCTTAACCTCCATCCTAGTCAAATGTTCTCGGTACCATGAACATGTTATCCTTCTCACCCGGCGCATTCTTTAAAGTCTTCTCACTTTCATCACCGTTTGTCACCACATCTTCACGAAATACATTCTGTACGGGGAATACATGTGACATTGGTTCAATCCCTGTCGTATCCAGCTCATTTAACTTATCAATATAGTCAAGCATACTGCCCATATCCTTCTTTGCCTGTTCCTTCTCTTCCTCAGAAAGCTCCAGCTTGGATAAGATACCGACATATTCTATTGTCTCATCACTGATTATATTTGCCATACCTGATTCCTGCCTTTCTAATCCCTTACCTTGATGTGAACCTCACGGAGCTGCTGCTCTGTTACATCATTAGGTGCCCCGCACATCAGATCCTGCGCTGAACCGCTCATTGGGAATGCGATAACTTCACGGATATTCTCTTCATTACGAAGAAGCATGATCATTCGGTCAATACCAGGTGCCATACCTGCGTGTGGTGGTGCTCCGAACTGGAATGCCTGATAGAGTGCTCCAAACTTGCTCTTTAATGTCTCTTCATCATATCCTGCAATTTCAAAAGCCTTTACCATGATCTGCATATCGTGGTTTCTGACTGCACCGGAAGAAAGCTCCACACCGTTGCATACAATATCGTACTGGTAAGCCAGAACATCCAGCGGATTCTTAGTCTCCAATGCTTCCAGACCGCCCTGCGGCATGGAGAATGGATTGTGGGTAAAGCCAAGCTGCTTTGTCTCAGGGTCGATTTCATACATCGGGAAATCATTTACATAGCAGAAACGGTATGCATTCTTCTCGCACAGGTCCAGTTTATCACCTAATTCGTTACGCAGCTGGCCTGCATAATAATTGGCTCTTTCTTCCTTATCTGCAATAAAGAAGATGGTGTCTCCTGCTGCCAGAGATGCAATCCGGGCAAGCTGCCCCTTTAATTCATCAGGAATGAATTTGTCAATCGGTCCCTTATAAGTCATATCCTCGGCAACTTCCAGATAACCTAAACCGCCCATTCCCATATCGGTAGCGAATTTCAGGAGCTTCTCATGGAAGCCCTTGGACATCTCTGCATGTACCTTGATTGCTCTGACTGTTCTTCCAACAAAGGGCTTAAAAGTACATTTCTGGAAGAAATCTGTCACATCTATAATACGAAGCGGGTTACGAAGATCCGGCTTATCACAGCCAAACTCCAGCATAGCCTGCTTATAGCTGATGATAGGATATGGAGCCTGTGTTACGGCATAACCTTCCGGTGCAAATTTCTCAAATGCTGCAGATAAGACTTCTTCACCTACCCTGAATACATCCTCCTGTGTAGCAAAGCTCATCTCGAAGTCAAGCTGATAGAATTCTCCCGGTGAACGGTCTGCCCTTGCATCTTCATCTCGAAAACACGGTGCTACCTGGAAATATTTGTCAAAACCGGATACCATCAGCAGCTGCTTATACTGCTGTGGAGCCTGAGGCAATGCATAGAACTTACCCTTATACTTTCTGGATGGTACGATATAATCTCTTGCGCCCTCCGGGGAAGAAGCACACAGGATAGGGGTCTGAATCTCCAGAAATCCCATCTCTGTCATCTTCTGGCGAAGGAAACTGATTACCTGGGAACGGAAGATAATGTTATCCTTAACCTTGGCATTCCTCAGATCCAGATAACGGTATTTCAGACGGATATCTTCTCTTGTCTCCTTGGATGTCATGATTTCAAAAGGAAGCTGACTGTATACCTTGCCAAGTACTGTGATCTGCTGCGCTTCCAGTTCAATAGTTCCTGTAGGAATCTTGGGATTGTAAGTCTCTTCATCTCTTTTCTCAACAGGTCCTTCAATAGAAAGGCACATCTCCTTAACAATGCCTTTTAACAATTCTGTCTTGCGGATGACTACCTGCAGTACACCATACATATCTCTTAAATCAATAAAAGACACGCCGCCGTGATCACGGATATTCTCTACCCAGCCTGCCACCTGCAGAGTCTGACCAATGTGCTGTTCACCGATTTCCTTCATAGTGATGTTTCTGTACATGTTATACCTCCTTGAATCCGGACATTCCATAGGACACTCGTAACCTTTGGTTACTCGTTTACGCGGCATCGTCAGATGGAAATGTGACCATATAACGCAAAAAAGTCCCGGAATGCCTTTTATTAGCATTCCGGGACGGATAATCAATTCTGTATCCGCGGTACCACCCGCATTGCCAGACCGTCATCTCCATCAAGACGTGTCCTCGCTCTGACCTCTCTTCTCATTTAACGCATGATCACGTATCACCCTAATAGAAACTCGTTCAGATGATC
>UMIB01019921.1_pt1 | contig 10049 bp, 9 predicted proteins | sample 1965641 | NCBI WGS metagenome assembly UMIB01 (sample SAMEA4836110, study PRJEB28245) | human gut metagenome | biome: gut microbiome; material: fecal sample | place: Denmark | collected 2008
TTGGTGTTTATTCAATTAGCAACATTTTTCTTAAAAAGAGCGAAGGAAAATACAAATATTAGAAGTTTTAATATTTATGAATTTTTTAGAGAAAGATAGAAAATATATTAAACAAATATAAAAAGATATATAACAATAATATTTGTTTATGATATAATTTTTTAAAAAGGAGATGATATTAATGAAACAGAAATTGAGTTGTATTGTTTTTTTAGCTTTAGTAATGCTAGTAATATCAATTAGTCCAATTTATGCAGGAAACTGGAAAAAAGATAATAAAGGATGGTGGTATCAAGAAAATGATGGAACTTATCCTAAAGATGATTATAAATATGTAAATGAGCAATGGTATTATTTTGATCAAGAAGGTTATATGGTTATTGGTTGGTATCAAATTGATGGATATTGGCATTATTTCCAAGCTGATGGTAGTGAGCTTGGAGAAGGCTGGCATTGGATAAATGGTAATTGTTATTATATGGATGCTAACGGAGATATGTTAACTGATACATGGATTGGAGATAGCTATGTTGATGCTTCTGGAGTATGGGTAAAAGGAAAAGTGAAGGAAGTAGTTGGATGGAACAAAAGTGGAAATCATTGGTGGTATAAATTTGAAGATGGAAGCTTTGCTAAATCTGGTTGGTTCAATATAGATGATACTAGCTATTTGTTTGATGATGCAGGTTATATGCTAACAGGATGGCAAAAATATGAAGATGATTGGTATTTACTTAGTGATTCAGGTAATCCATTAACAGGATGGCAACAAAGAAATGGCAAATGGTATTTATTAGATGATTCAGGTAATCCATTAACAGGATGGCAAAATCAAGATGGAGATTGGTATTTATTGAGCAGTTCAGGTTATATGTTAACAGGATGGCAAAAACAATCAGGTAAATGGTATTATTTAGATGAAAATGATAACTATGGAGTAATGTGTATTGGCGAAGTAAATATAGACGAAAAAACATATTATTTTAATCAAGATGGTACAATGTATACAGGATGGTTGAAAGAAATTAATAAGTGGGCTGATACAAATGAAGATTGTATTGATTGGAAATATTTTAATCAAGATGGATCTATGCAAATCGGATGGCTCACTTTAAATGGGAAAAAGTATCACTTTAGTGATTCTGGATATTTAAAATGTAGTTATCCAAGCAGAGGGGATACAATTGTTATAAGAGAAATAGATGGACAAGGATATTATGGATTTGATCAAAATGGATGTATGGTATTAGGTTGGCAAGTATATCATGATAAATTTAATGATAGTGATCATTGGATGTATTTTGATCAAGATGGATTATCACATAATGGATGGTTAGAATTAAATGGTAAAAAATACTATTTGAATCCAATAACAGGTTATATGGTATCTAATGAAACAGTTAAGATAGATAACGATTATTATAAATTTAATGAAAATGGTGAATTAGTATAGTATCTATAGAACTAGCACATTTGAAGTGCTAGTTTTTGTATATCATGATAAATTATCAATATGATTGGCATATATTCAAATGTGTATGCTATACTATTTCTAACAAAGAAAGGTAGTAAATTATGAAAGTATCATTAGTAATGGCTGTTTATAATGGCGAAAAGTATTTAATTGAACAATTAGATTCTATTAGAAAACAAACGTATCTAATTGATGAAGTAATATTAATAGATGATGTTTCTACTGATAATAGTTATGAGTTGATTCATCAGTATATCGATGGTTATAAACTTATTAATTGGAAACTTATAAAAAATGAAAATAATTTAGGATATCGTAAGAATTTTAAAAAAGGATTAGAGATAGTAGATGGGGATATCATCTTTTTAAGTGATCAAGATGATCGTTGGCATTTAAATAAAATAGAGGTGATGGTTGAAAAAATGAGTCAATCCAATATTTTATCTCTAGCATCGAGTTTTAATTTTATGGATCAAGATGGAAATTGTTTCGAAGTGAATAAAATAAAAGGACGTTCAAATAATAATTTACTTTTTAAAGAAGTAACAGAAGAATTAACGGAAATCGATTTAAAGAGTTTATTAGAAATGAATTTTTCTCAAGGTTGTTGTATGGCTATCAAAAAAGAAGTTAAAGATGAATATTTAAAAGTAACACAAGGTAAATTGCCTCATGATTGGGAATTGAATATTATTTCTGCTATTCAAAATGGATGTTATTATTTAGATATTCCTTTAATTGATTATAGAATTCATAATAATAATACAATTGGAATGGATAATATTGTTGATGGGAATATTATTAATGAAAAGAAACAAAGAGTGAATGAACGTATTGAACAGACCAAAGCACAAATAGAAAATGTGAATTTTGCATTGGGATTAGAGCTAAATAGAGAACAAAAAAAATATTGTTTAAAATATAAAGATTATTTAACACAAAGAGTTTTAATGATGAAAGAAAAGAAAGCTTGTTCTTTGATTTTATACTTTTTAAAAGGAAAATATAAAGGATTTGGAAGAGTTAAAACTTTTTTAGGAGATTTAGTGAACATTATTAAATAGGTGATTGTATGGAAAAAATATTATTAATATCAAATATGTATCCATCTAAAAAATATAAACATTATGGTGTGTTTGTTCAAAATACAGCAAGTATTTTGAAAAATAATGGATATCAAGTAGATGTATCAGCTTTAAAAAAGAAAGATAGTAAGTTAGGAAAATTAGGTGGATATTTAAGTTTTTATATAAAAAGTATCTTTTTGTGTTTATTTCATCATTATGATTATCTTTATGCTCATTATATTTCACATTGTGCTCTATTGATTAAAATCATTAAGAAATTAAAACCAAGTATAAAGGTTATTGTAAATGTTCATGGAAATGACGTTGTTCCAGAAGACGCACATGATGAGAAGTTTATTCCTTTAGTTAAATCAACATTACCTCTAATAGATTTATGTATTGTACCATCAAATTATTATCAAAAGGTCATGATGGAACAATATGGATTGAATGAAGATAAAATCAAGATTTTTCCTTCAGGAGGTATTAATTTTGATGTCTTTCAAGAAATAGAAAACGCTAAAGAAAAATTGCATTTAGATCCAAATAAAAAATGTATAGGTTATATAGGAAGATATGAAAAAAGAAAAGGTTGGGAAGTCTTTTTAAAGGCTATTAGTTTATTAGAAAACGTAGAACAATATCAAATCGTGATGGTGGGTGTTGGTGAAGATGAAGAAAAAGCGAATGCACTTATTCAAGAATATCATTTAGAAAACGTGATAAAAAAATATCCAATGCAAACTCAAAAAGAATTGGCGTTATTTTATTCAGCTATTGATATCTTTTGTTTTCCAACCTATCGTAAAAGCGATAGTTTAGGATTGGTTGGATTAGAAGCTATGGCTTGTGGTTGTATAGTTATTGCATCTAATATGGCAGGACCAACAAGTTATATTAAAAATCAAGAAAATGGTTTTTTCTTTAAACCGAGAGATGGTAAAGATTTAAATCAAAAAATAGAAGATATTTTATCAATGAATGAACATCAAATAAAAGAGATTAAAGATCATGCTTATCAAACGGCCAAAGCGTATGATGTAAATGATATTTCTCAAAATCTAGTGGATATTTTTAATGGAATATAGGATGTGAAAGTATGGATGTGTCAGTTATTATTCCTATTTATAAAGGGAATGGATATATAGAATCTTTATTAAATAAAATAGAGAAAAATTATCAAGAAAGTCAAAAAGAAATAGAGGTTATTTTTGTTAATGATTATCCTGATGAAGAAATTATTGTAGGTAGTCAACATGATTTTCCAATTAGAATTATTAATAATGAAATGAATCAAGGAATTCATCAAACAAGAATCAATGGTTTAAAAAAAGCGTTAGGTAAATATATTTTATTTTTAGATCAAGATGATGAAATTAGTGATTTTTTTATTAAAAGTCAATTAGAACATATTGGAGATGCAGATTTATGTATCGCTAATGGCATTATGGAATCAGAAAATGGAAAGTGTTTGATTTATAAAAATAGATGCTCTCAAAACTATTTAAAGAAACAAATAGGATTTATTAAAGTGAGAGATTTAATTGTTTCACCAGGTCATTGTTTGATTAAAAAAACAAGTATACCAGAATATTGGACAAAGCATGTCATGTCTGTTAATTCGGCAGATGATTACTTTTTATGGCTTTTGATGATTGAAAATAAATGTCAATTTAATGTGAATTATGATGTATTATATACCCATAAGTATACTGGAGAAAATGTTTCAGGGAGTATAGACCAAGTGCATAAGTCTAACATGGAAATGGTTGATTTATTAAAAGAATATTGTCATAATGTCAATGTTGATTTATTGAAAAGAACTATTACATATAAATATGATATGAAAAAACAAGGAAAATTAGTTCCATCAATAAAAAATATAGATTTATTTTTATATAATACAATCTATCAATTATTATGGAAAGGTATGTAAAATATGAAAAATGTATTTATTATAGGGAGTAAAGGAATACCTGCTAATTATGGTGGCTTTGAAACCTTTGTCGAATATTTAACAAAGTATAAGGTCAGTGATGATATTAAGTATCATGTAGCTTGTTTGTCTGATCATGAAGAAGAATTTGAACATAATCAATCAAGATGTTTTAAAGTACAAGTGCCTAATATTGGACCAGCAAAAGCAGTTTATTATGATATTGCAGCTTTAAAAGCAGTTTATCAATATGTTGTTGATCATAACATTGAAGAGGGGATTGTTTATATTTTAGCTTGTCGTATTGGTCCATTTTTAAAGAAATATGTTAAAATGTTTCATACTAAAAATATTCAAGTTTTTGTTAATCCTGACGGTCATGAATTTAAAAGAGCTAAATGGAATTGGTTTATTAGACAATATTGGAAATTATCTGAAAGATTGATGATTAAAAATGCAGATTATGTCGTTTGTGATTCACAAAATATTGAAAAGTATATTCAAGAAGATTACAAAAAGTATCAACCCCAAACAACATTTATCGCTTATGGAGCAGATGTTGTTGATAACAGTGATGAAGAAAAATTTGAAGTATGGGCTAAGGAACATGAGGTTTCAAAAAATGAATATTATTTAATTGTTGGACGTTTTGTTCCTGAAAATAATTATGAAACAATGATTAGAGAATTCATGAGTTCAAATACAAAAAAAGATTTAGTGATTGTTACTGGATATCAAGAAAGTAAGTTGTATCATATTTTAAATAACAAGTATCATTTTGAAAATGATTCAAGAATTAAGTTTGTAGGAACGATTTATGACGATGCTTTATTAAAAAGTGTAAGAAAGAATGCTTTTGCTTATTTACATGGTCACGAAGTAGGGGGAACAAATCCATCTTTATTAGAAGCTTTAGGTTCTACTTCTTTAAATCTTTTATTAAATGTTGGCTTTAATCAAGAAGTAGGTTTAGATTCATGTATTTATTGGGGTAAAGAAAAGAATAATTTAAAACATCTTATAGAACATGTTGAAACATTTGATCAAGATTATATTGATACTTTAGGAAAAGCAGCTAAAGAAAGAATAAACAATGATTATAGTTGGGCTAAAATTATATCTGAGTATGAAAATTTGTTCTTAAGAAAAAAAGATTTGTAGATAATTGTAATTTGTTATATAGTAATAAAGAAAAGAAATGAAAATTTCGTGGAGGAACAATTATGATAAAGAAAATAATGGCTGTATTAATGACATTTGTTTTATCGATGTCATTAGTAGGATGTAGTAATGATTCGAGTGATAAAAAAACAACACCTAAAAAGACAACTACATCAAGCAGTATTAAAATCAAAGATGTAAGTGATTTTCAAGAATTTGATGGTATGATTAAATATTTTACAATGGATGATAAAAAAATTGCTATTCCTGAAACAGTTGGTGAATATGCAAATTACTTATCACAAGTAGGAACTGTTACATTAAATGATACAGGTGATAAAGTAGAAGATGTTGAATTAGAAGGTAATGGTATTTCATCAATGGCTGCCTATTTAAATGTTGAATTAGATAGTGGAGATGAAGCTCATTTCTATTTAAGATATGAAAATCCAACTAAAAAAACAATTAGTGTTGCTGAAGCATCTGTAACATTTATTGAAGTTAAATACGATGAATATGCTGAAGAAGAATATGATAAAGCAGCAAAAGGTATTGAAGTAGAAACAAGTGAAGGAACATTAGCTTTAAACAATAAAGTAAAATATGCACAAGTTAGAAAACTTTTTGGAGATCCTGAACAAGAGACAGATGGTAGATTCCATTATACAGACGATGCAGGATATAAATATATGTTTGATTGCTGTAACGAAAATAGAAATGGAATTTTTAGGGGATTTAGTATTGAATATCCAAGTAAATAATAAAAATATCTGCTTTTTATAAGCAGCTATTTTTATATAACAATAACTTATTTAAAAAAGGAACATTAATAATGGCGCAATTAAAACAAATGATAAATAAGAATAAATTTTATATTATAGGAACATTGATTCTCTTTCTATTTTTATTTTATGTTCAACAAAATTATGTATGAATGTAGCACCAGATGAATATATGAGATATGATATCCCCTTATTTATTTACAATCATTCATATTTACCTAAAGGTGATGAAAAAGAAATATTAAATGCAATATGGGGATTTTCTTATGGATTTACACCTTATCTTCCTTCAATAATTAGTTTTTTCTTTATGAAAATAGCTTCTATCTTTACAACTACTCCAGTACATTTATTGATTGCGGCAAGACTAACAAGTGTTCTTGCGGGGGCACTTACGTTTTTTGTATGTTGTAAAATTGGTGAAGAAATATTTAATCATAAGATGACAATATATCTTTTTGCTATTTTTGTTTCACTATTACCACAATTCATGTACTTATCTCTTTATTTAAATAATGATTCGTTTTCAATATTTGCAACAGCACTTATTGTTTATGGTTGGATTAAAGGAATAAAAACAAATTGGAATTGTAAATGGTGTATTTTTTTAGGTGTTGCTATAGGATTATGTGCATTAACCTATTATAATGCTTATGGATTTATATTATGTAGTATTATTGTATATTGTATGAGTAGTTATAAATTACATTTTACATTTAATGAGTTTTTAAAAAAAGGATTTATAATAGCAATTGCTGCCTTAGTTGTTGGCGGATGGTTTTTTATTAGAAATGCAATGATCCATAATGGAGATTTTTTAGGAATGAATTCTATGTACGATTGTGGTGAAAAATATGCAATGCCAGGTTATCAATTATCACAAAGAGATACTTATCAAAATCAAGGAATTAGTGTGTTTTCTATGATTTTTGATACAAATTGGATAATAACAACTATAAAAAGTTTTATTTGTACCACAGGATATATGCAATATATGATTAGTGGAAAACGTTTTTGTTTATATTTAATAATAATTTTGTTTGGTATGATTATGATGCTTATTGCTTTAAAAAGAAAATATCAATTCAAATTTAAATTTGAAAATTATTTTATAATATGTTTAATTTTATGTGTTTTGATTCCAATTATTTTATCAATAAAATATTCTTATTCTATAGATTATCAACCTCAAGGAAGGTATATTATGTCTATTTTAATTCCGATTGCTTTATTTATGAGTATTGGTTATGAATATTTTAGTGAATTTATTGAAAATAAAATACAAATAAAATCAAGATATATAGAGTTATCAATGATAGGGATCTATATTTTATTATTCGTTATTTGTTATTCAAGTTATATAGCTGTTTGTTTCGGAAGTACAATAATTTAAATTGAAGGTGATTATGTGTTTGATTCAAAATTAAAGAAATTAGGTAAAAATGTTGTATTAGGATTTTTTGCTGCTATCACATTATTACTTACATTGTTATGTTTATTTAATAATGCTTATTTAAGTTGGGATGAGCATACAACAATCGTAGCTGATAAACCATTTTATTTATTATTATGGTTTATTATAGTATTGTTTTTTGTTTATTTTGTTAGAAAACATTATAGAACACAGGATACTTATTATTTTAATAAAATATTTATTATATTAAGCTTGATATTATTGATTGTTGGTATTTTTATGATTTTCAAATTTGATTTTGTTCCTGTAGCTGATCAAGCATCTATTTTAGAAGCAGCAGCTGGATTAAAGAATGGCAATTATAGTTATTTTACACCAATGGGATATGTAGGAAAGTGTTCTAATCAAGCGGGAATTGTTGTTATTCTTTATTATTTATCATTTATCTTTGGAGAAAATAATTATCAAGCATTTCAAGTACTTAATATTATAGGGTTATTAGTTAGTTATTATTGTTTATGCAAAATATCACAAATTAGTTTTCATAATGATGAGTTAAAAAACTGGACACTTATTTTATTATTTATATTTTTTCCTTTAACATTTTATGTTGCTTTTGTATATGGGAATATCTTTGGACATACTTTTTCATTACTTGCGATATTAGCGGGATACCAATATTTTGAAACAAGTAAAATAAAATATATAGTTTTATCGATTGTTTCAATTATTTTTGCAATGATGTTTAAATCTAATTATATGATTGTTTTTGTTGCAATGGTTATCTTTATTTTATTTGATATTATTTTAAATAAAAAATATACATCTATTATTTTATTGATTTTATTTGTACCTGCCTATTTTGCATCTTCAATGATTCCTAATACAATTATCAAAAATATTACAGGTATTGAACTTGGTAAAGGTATACCGATGATAGCATATGTAGAAATGGGATTACAAGATAGTGATGTAGCGCCAGGATGGTATAACGGCTACAATTGGAGCGTATATGAAAATAATAACGGAGATTATGATGTAGCAAATTCACAAGCAAAAAGCGATTTAGGTAATACGTTATCTTATTACATAACACACCCTGGAGAATTTATTAACTTTTTATATCGAAAGACAGTTTCACAATGGTGTAATCCTGACTTTCAAGGAACTTGGGTAACGAGGCATAGTAGTTTTTATATTCAAAGTGAGTTATGGTATCAAATATATAATGTCTATGAAACGGTTATTTTATTAGGAACATTAGCTTATATTTACTTTACTGGAAGACATATGAAATTACATAGATTATTGTTACCAACTATTTTTATTGGTGGATTTTTATTTCATTTATTTTGGGAAGCTAAATCTCAATATACTATTACATATTTTGTTTTATTGATTCCTTATTGTGCAAAAGGTTTAATGGATATGACAAATGAAATGATTGATTCATTTCGTAATATCAGAATTGTTAGAAGTATACCTAAGAAAATTGGGATGATTATTAAAATGGATACTGTTAGATTTATAGTGTTTATTACAGCTCTTGCTTCCATTATAAAGATAATCGCTTAAAGAAATCATTATGTATCTTATCTTTGGAACATTAACAACAGCTGTAAATATTGTTGCTATTATTTATTTTCAAATATTATACATATGAACTATTTATTTTCGAATGCTGTAGCATGGTTTTTGTCTGTTTTATTTGCATATGTTACAAATAGAAAGTATGTTTTTGATAGTAAAAATAATCAAATTATTAAAGAAGCGATTTCTTTTTTTGGCTCTAGGTTGGCAACAGGAATCATGGATATGGTGTTAATGTGGTTCTTAGTGAATTTTAATATTGTTAATGATGTTGTTGCTAAAGTTGTTGTCAATGTGATTGTTGTTATCTTAAATTATATTTTAAGTAAGTTGGTTGTATTTAAAAAATAATGAAGGTTCTGAGTGATCAGTGCCTTTTTATTTTTGCTAAAATAAGCTATTTTTTTAGAAGTGAAAATAGTATAATTTATACAATATATGAACATATATTATATATAATAAAAAGAAAGGAATAATCTTTGTGGAAAAACTATTTGATTTGAGTGAATTTGATTCATATAAAGAAGATAATCGAAGAGAAGTAAAAAGTGCTAAAAATGGTTTACCAAACTCTATTTGGGAAACGTATTCTGCTTTTTCAAATGGATATGGTGGAGTTATTATT
>UMIB01030951.1_pt1 | contig 10015 bp, 6 predicted proteins | sample 1965641 | NCBI WGS metagenome assembly UMIB01 (sample SAMEA4836110, study PRJEB28245) | human gut metagenome | biome: gut microbiome; material: fecal sample | place: Denmark | collected 2008
TGATTTAATAGTTATTACCGGTGATTTGGTTTGGGCAAAATTCACTAAATTTTCGGTGATTAAAGCAATTAATAAAATTGACAGCTACGGTATTCCGTGGGCACCGATTAACGGCAACCACGATGGTGAGGGAAATGTTGATTTAGCATGGATAGCCAACAAATATGAAAAAGCAGAAAATTGTTTGTTTAAGCAAGGCCCCGATAATATCGGTGGAATCGGAAATTATATAATAAATATCAGAGAAAATGATAAAATCGTGCAGAGTCTTATTATGATGGATACGCATGCAAGCCGTTACTACGATAAGGACGATGAGGACAGACATTATGACTTTATCTATGACAGCCAAATTGAATGGTATAAATGGGCGATAAACGGAATTAATGAATATAACAATTCAAAAACAGACTCTATGCTGTTTATACATATTCCGCTTCCTGAATTCAAAACAGCCTATGATTTATGGCAGCAGGAAGGCGGAAAGCAAGGCGAAAATTTCGGCATTAAAGGTGAAGAGGAATGCCCGTCATATATAAATACAGGTATGTTCAATGCAATCAAGGAGCTTGACAGTACAAAATATGTATTTGCCGGTCATGATCATTTGAATAATTACAGTGTGATGTATGAGGGAGTAAGACTGACTTATGCAATGAAAACCGGTGACAGATGTAGTCAGACACCAGGTCAGAATGGTGGCACACTCGTAACAATCAGTGATAAAATAACAGTGGATCATATATATGTTGAAAACTAAGAGTTCAAAAAACATCAACATAATTAATTACAGACTATTTTGAGAGATTTAAAATGAAAAAGAATTATATAATTATATCTATATCAGTTATTTTGCTTATTGCAATTGTTCTGGGTATTCTGGTTTACAATGCCGTTACTGTACCTGAAAACAAAAAGTATGTTGTTGAAACTGTAAAAGCAAAATCAGAGGATGTTGTTAAAGTTGGAATTATCTCCGATATCCAACTGCCCCAGGAAGAAAAACATCTTTATGGTTGGGATTATAGTACTGTTATGAACGGTGCTGAGCACTTAATAAAAGCGCTCAAATATTTTAAAAGTCAAGATGTGGATTTGCTAATCCTTAATGGAGATATCGTTAATTCAACAGGTGATTATGCAGGCTACAGTGCGTACAATAAAGTTTTAGATTATGTATATGGTGAAGAAAGGACAAATGCGCCGCACATAATCTATCCTATGGGAAATCATGAATTTTACGGTGGAAATCAGGAGCACGAATTTTATAAGGCTACAGGGCTACCGTTGAATACAAGAACCGTTATTAATGGATATAGCTTTATTTCCATATCCAATTCAAAACTTCAAAATGGCGATGAGGAACTTGCAGAGAGCAACGGCACTCTTGCTGACGGAACTTATAATCAAGACAGAATATCTTTTTTGAAGGAACAGCTTAGTGTAGCATCAAAAGACGCACCGGAGAAACCTATATTTGTATTTCTTCATATGCCGATTAGCGATATAGTAAACGGTGGTCAATGGGCAACGCCACAATATGAGGAAATATATGATATTCTTAAGGAATATCCGCAAGCTGTTGTTTTCACCTCTCATTCTCATTATTGTATGAGTGATGAAAGGAGTATAATGCAGAAGGATTTTACCATTGTTAATACTGGAACTGCAAGTTATTTTGATTTTGATTGGTTTAGTAATGAAGATGAAAATACAGAAAACGATATTCCCTCCCACATATCTCAAGAAGCGTTTGCTTTCGGAAAAGACGATTCCCTCCGAAATAAGGATTATATGGTGAATCCACAGCTTCTCGGCATTGAGGAGAGTGGTGATGTTCCTTACAGAAGTAATGTTAATAATGGTTATCTGATGCGTATTGATACAACTAAAAATTCTTTCAGCTTAAAAAAGATAAATCTCAATACAGGTTTAGAGTTTGGGGAAGAATTTACGATGGATTCTTTTGATAAAAGTACGTTTACAAGAACTAAAAAGATACTCGAAACTGGAGCATCACCTACATTCGGTACTGACAAAGCTATTGCCGAAGTGAAGCCGGAGTGTGTTGAAGTGACTTTTGCGTGTGCCCAGCAAAATATGCCTATAAAATATTATATCTATGAGCTTACAAAGGAAAACGGTGAAAAGACATATGTTCGCTTCTTTGGAAAGAATTATATTTTAGGTGATGATGTAGCATATACTGAGAATAACAGGCTTGTTGGTTTGGAAAAAGGAAAATACTCTATGAAAATTTATGCTGTAAATTCCTTCAATAAAGTCAGCACAGATTTTTTAATATCAGAGTTTGAAATTTTATGAATCTTGCTGCTCTGAATGTCAGATTAAAACATAAAATAACCAAAGGAATTTAATGCTTCAATCGTTATAAGTATAATGGCATTGAGCGTATACATCAGGATTATTCCTGTGAGAAGTACGAGGACTTTGCGGTCGGTCCGTCCGGTTCATCACTCAAAAACAGCATCATTATTTCAAGGGAACAATATCGGTGAAATTGCAAAGGCAGTCAACAAATATTCTGTTGCCGAGAACAATGTTATAGGCGGGGGCAATATGGGCTTTTTGTTGATGCATGATTTAAATTACGGACTTGAAGATATTACCGTTCAAAATAATTTTGTTGATACCAGTAAAAAGTTTATCAACAGCTACAAACTTGATAAGAATGTGAGATGGTCTTCTCATTCAAAACGAAATCTTGTTGTAAGAAACAACTATACAAGTTTAAATTCAAAATGGAAGGAAAACAGAGAAATGATTATCGAAAATGCAGGCAGACACAGTAAATAATAAGAAAGGAAATCTTTATGAAAAAGAAAATCATAATTTCCGTAATGTCTGTGGTATTGGTTGTTGCCATAATTGGAGCATCGGTGGGTGTATATATGTCTTACATAAATAAATATGAACCCATAGCGTCCCCAACATCACTTGCTTACACAAAATCTGACAGTCAAAAAAAGCTTGTTAAAAATGCGGATTTTTATGTATCCGTAAACGGTGATGACAACGGCGACGGCACGCTTGAAAAGCCTTTTAAGACAATTAAAAGAGCACAGCAGGCTGTCCGTGAATCTATTGAAAATTCCGATGAAAGCAAAACATCAATTACTGTTGCAATAATGGCTGGCACATATTATGAAACGGGTGTTGAGTTTGACGAAAGAGATTCTTCGAAAAGCACATCCGTTGCCTACGCAGCCTACGGCGACGGAGAAGTTATCCTTTGTGGCGGCATAATTTTATCTTCTGCCGATTTCTCTCCTGTCGACGGTGAAACCGCCAAAAGGCTAAGCAGTAATGCGAAGGATAAGGTGAAGATGATTGACCTGAAAAAATATGGCCTTACAAAATCGGATTACGGCAAAATCAAGGCAACAGGAGGATTTAATACGGAAGAGTATTATGACAATGCAGCAGCTGAAAATCCCTGTGAATTGTTCTTTAACGATAAAAGAATGACTGTTGCACGCTATCCTAACGATTCGTATATAACCGTAGGCAAGGTGAGCGATATCGGCGACTGCTATGAGCCGAATGCTCCCGGTCCTACCGACGAATCGTGGCTTGAAAGGCGAAACCAAAGAGGCGGTACATTTGCTATTGATGAGGATGCCTACAACAGAGTGAAAAGCTGGCAGAATACCAACGATTTGTGGGCATTCGGTTACTTTTACTGGGACTGGGCAGATATGTCTACACCGATAAAAAGTATAAATGACGATAAAACAATAACTACTGAGTATTGCAGCAAATACGGCTTTAAAGAGGGAGGGTATTATTATTTCTTCAATGTTCTTGAAGAACTTGACATACCGGGAGAATATTACATAGACCGTGATGACGGAATATTGTATTTTTATCCTCCCGATGAAAATGAAAACAGCAAAATTCTTCTTTCAACAAGCAATGAAAATATAATCAGCATTACGGAAAAAGCGTATAATATAACCATAGGCGGTCTTACATTACAGGGTACAAGAAACGATGCACTCATGGTTGCAGGTGAAAACTGTAAAATCGTAAACTGTGCGATTAAAAATGCGGCTGAATGTGGAATCAATGTTAGTGGCAAAAATAATCTTGTTGAAAATTGCGAGGTTACTTTTATCGGTAAGGATGCGGTTATGCTTTCTGGAGGCAGTGAAGAGGGCTTCATATATGGCAATAATACTGTTACTAACAACAGTCTGCATGATTACGGTGAAATTCAGAAAACATATATTGCAGGTGTAAATATAAGTGGTATCGGTAACACTGTTTCCCACAATGAAATTTATAACGCTCCACATATGGGCATTTACTATATGGGGAATGAAAATGTAATGGAATACAATTACATTCATGATGTAGTTTTACAATCTTCAGATGCAGGTGCGATTTATACGGGCTACAGCTACAGCACCTACGGAAATGTTGTCCGCTATAACTGCATTGCCGATATTGGCTCAAGCGATTTTACACCAAGCGGCATTTACTTTGATGACAATTCCTCAGGTCAGACGGCTTACGGAAATGTGCTTATCAATATACCTGGTTACGCTTTTCTTATCGGCGGCGGCAGAGATAATATGATTGAAAACAATCTTGTCATCAATGCAGGAAAGCAGATTATCTATGATGACCGTGCATATGACGGCTATCAAAATGACGGCTGGTATGCTAAAAACTGTAAAACGCCCGACAGCCGTTTGTGGCAGCTCATGAATGAGGCAAAGGAATTTAATGCTTCAATCGGTCATAAATATGACGGCATTGAACGTATGCATCAGGATTATGAAAGGGAAGAAGATGAAGGCTTTGCAGTTAATCCGTCAGGCTCATCACTTAAAAACAACATCATTATTTCAAGGAAAAACAAGGTCGGTGAAATTGCAAAGGCAGTCAAGAAATATTCTGTTGTTGAAAACAATCAGACATTCACATTGCACAGTGTGAAAAGCTCCTTTGTCGATTACGAAAATGGCGATTACAGAATCAAGGCAGATAGTAAAATTTCAAAAAAATGCCCCGGTTTTAAGGAGATTCCTTTTGATGAAATCGGCAGAAAATAAACGGAGGTAAGAAAAATGTATTTCAATAATATCGAAAAAATCAAATTTGAGGGCGTAAATTCAAAAAATCCTCTTGCTTTCAAGTACTACGATGCAGATAGAATTATAGCAGGTAAAAAAATGAGCGAGCATTTAAAATTTGCTATGAGCTACTGGCACACAATGTGTGCCGACGGAACAGATATGTTCGGCAGAGGAACAATCAACAAATCCTTCGGCGGAAAAACGGCTATAGAGATTTATGAGCACAAGGTATATGCCGCATTTGAGCTTATGGAAAAGTTGGGTATGCAATACTTTTGTTTTCACGATCGTGATATTGCTCCCGAGGGCGCAACCTTAAAAGAAACAAACGAGAATCTTGAGAGAATCGTTCCGATTATCAAGTCAGAAATGAAAAGAACAGGCATAAAGCTTCTTTGGGGAACGGCAAACTGTTTTAACCATCCGAGATATATGTGTGGCGCAGGCACTGCTCCGAGTGCCGATGTGTTTGCTTATGCGGCGGCGCAAATTAAAAAAGCCATTGAAATCACCGTAGAACTTGGTGGTCAGGGCTATGTGTTCTGGGGTGGCAGAGAGGGCTATGATACGATTCTGAATACCGATATGGCAAAAGAGCAGGATAATATGGCATATCTTATGCGTATGGCTGTTGATTACGGCAGAAAAATCGGCTTTACCGGTGATTTTTACATTGAGCCAAAGCCGAAGGAGCCAACAAAGCATCAGTATGATTTTGATGTTTCAACCGTGCTTGCATTCCTGCGTAAATACAGCTTGGATAAGGATTTCAAAATGAACATTGAAGCCAATCACGCAACGCTTGCAGGGCATACTTTCCAGCACGAGCTGAGAGTTGCAAGGGATAATGGCGTTTTCGGTTCCATAGACGCCAACCAGGGCGATATGCTTTTAGGTTGGGACACCGACCAGTTCCCCACGGATTTATATAGCACAACCATGTGTATGTACGAGGTTTTGAAAAACGGCGGCTTCATAAACGGCGGATTGAATTTTGATGCAAAAGCAAGACGTGCAAGCAATACATATGAGGATGTTTTCCTTTCCTATATTGCAGGTATGGACGCTTTCGCTTACGGTCTTATCGTTGCCGACAAAATCATTTCAGACGGCGTTATGGATGAATTCGTCGAAAACAGATACAGCTCATATACCGATGGCATCGGCAAAAAAATTGCCGACAGACAAACCTCTCTTGCAGAGCTTGAGGAGTATACGCTGAACAACGGCGAGCCGACAGCCCAAAGCGGCAAGCAGGAATATCTTGAAGCACTTATCAATCAATATATCATTTCGGCAGGAACAGAATTATGAGCTATTTTATCGGAATTGATGTGGGAACATCTGCAACAAAATCCGTACTCTTTGACGAAACGGGAAAAATTATTTTTTCAAACAGCAGCGAGTATGAGCTCATTCAGCCTCAAAACGGTTGGGTTCAGCAACGACCTAATGATTGGAAAAATGCTACCGTTGAAACTTTGAAAAGCATTGCCCAAAAAGTTAGTGTCGATGAAATCAAGGGTATCGGCGTTTCGGGACAAATGCACGGTCTTGTTGTTCTTGACGAAAACAACAATGTTTTATATGACAGCATTATTTGGTGCGACCAAAGAACAGAAAAAGAGGTAAATCAAATTATTGATACTATCGGAAAGGAAAGATATATTGACCTAACCTTAAACGCCCCGAACACGTCTTTTACATTAAGCAAGCTGTTGTGGTTAAAAAACAATGAACCTGATGTTTTCAAAAAGACAAGAAAAGTCCTGTTGCCGAAGGACTACATCAATTTTTGCTTAACGGGCGTGTTCTCAACCGATGTTTCGGATGCAAGCGGAACCGGATATTTTGATGTAAAAGGCAGATGCTGGAGCGAGGAAATATTAAACGTATTCGATATTAACGAAAAACTGTTACCACAGGTTTATGAAAGCATACAGGTTGTTGGAAATATAACCGAAAATATTGCACTGCAAACAGGATTATCAACAAATACGATTGTCGTTGCAGGAGCAGGTGACCAAGCGGCTGCTGCAGTGGGAAACGGTGTTATTAAACCGGGTTGTACAAGCATTTCGCTTGGAACAAGCGGTGTTGTGTTCACAGCAGTTGATAAGCCTGTTTGTGATAAATTCGGAAGAACTCACACCTTTTGCCATGCTGTTAAAAATATGTGGCATATTATGGGTGTTACTCAGGGCTGCGGCTTATCTGTAAATTGGTTTAGAAAAAACTTTGCACAGGAATATAGCTATGCCGAGCTTGATGAAAACACAAAGGAAATTACAAGTGACGGAATAATCTATTTGCCTTATTTAATGGGAGAAAGAACTCCGCATCTTGACCCGAATTGCAGAGGTTCCTTTACCGGTATTTCGGTAAATCATAACTGTTTCAATTTTTACAGAGCTGTGCTGGAGGGCGTTTGCTTCAGCATTAAAGATTGCTGTGAGGTCATTTGTGAATCGGGCATTGATCTGAATACGATTAAGGTCGGAGGTGGCGGTGCTAAAAGCAAATTATGGCTTCAGATACTTGCCGACACTATAACCGAAAACCTGTATACTTCAAAATGCGTTGAAAGCGGAGTTTTAGGAGTTGCTATTCTTGCAAGCGTAGGAAGCGGTTATTATAATTCGGTGGAAGAAGCAAGTGCAAAAATGACCGACAGCAATTTATCAATGACAAGATTCAATCCCGGAAAGATTAATTATTATAATTCAACTTATAGTGTATATAAGAATCTCTATTTTGCAGTGAAATCAGCACGGGAGAATAAAAATGATTGAAAAACTAGAAAAATTTAAGACAATGTGGAAAAAGTCACTATAGGGAAGATTTTTAACAATAAAGGAAATTTTAAGTTATGCTGTTGCAGGTATCGGAGTCTCTTTCATTGTCACTGTTATCAGTATTTTCTTAACAGCAGAAATGATACCGTATATGTATCAAATTGATGTTATTCATGGAAGAAAAATATTTACCGATTTTGAAAGTAATGATTTCTCTTTCAAAGAAAATTCGCCCGCCTATGAGTTGGGAATAAGCAAAATTGATGTGAATAAGATTGGCGTTCAGCACAATTGGTATTTTTAAGGAGGAAATGTTATGCAGGCAACATACAAAAAGCAGCTTGATGAATATTTAGAAAAAATTGATTCCGTTATAGAAAACGGCAGGTACAAGGATAATTGGGAAAGCCTTTCTGCATATCCTGTTCCTAAATGGTACAAGAACGCTAAATTCGGTGTGTTTCTTCACTGGGGTGTTTACAGTGTTCCGGCATATTACAACGAGTGGTATCCCAGACTTATGTATTACAAGGGAAATCCTGTTTATTGGCATCATAAAAAGAAATACGGCAAGGATTTCAATTACCGTGATTTTGTGCCAATGTTTAAGGCAGAAAACTTCGATGCAGAAAAATGGGTTAGCATTTTGAAAAATGCAGGAGCAAAATACATTATGCCTGTGGGTGAACACCACGACGGATATAAAATGTATGACAGTGCTTTATCTCAATGGACCTCAGTAAAGCAGGCACCGCATTGCGATTTCTTGGGAGAATTAAAAAAAGAATGTGACAAACAGGGTGTAACATTTGCTACATCAAGTCACCGTGCAGAGCATTTTTGGTTTCTAAACGGTGGTAGAACTGTGGGCTATGATAACGAAGTGCTTGATGAAAAATATCGTGATTTTTACGGACCTGCGCACAACATTCATAAAATCAACAATTTACATAATATGTTCAAGCAGGAGCACGGAATAACTCCGACAAAGGAATGGCTCGAGGATTGGCTTGTTAATTCTTGCGAATTGATTGACAAGTATCATCCGGAAACCCTTTTCTTCGATTGGTGGGTAATGAACTATGCTTTCAGACCTTATATGAAAAAGTTCCTTGCCTATTACTACAATCGGTCGGTGGAATGGGGCAAAGAGGTCTGCGTTCAGTATAAGTCTGATGCGATTATGTATAATGTCGGTATTTTTGATCGTGAAAGAGGTCAGCTTGCCGCGACCTCACCTTACATTTGGCAAAGCGAAACATCTACTGCCTATAATTCCTGGTGCTACTGCACAACAAATAAATTCAAAACCGCAGGTAAAATTGCGGGAACCTTTATTGATGTTATTAGTAAAAACGGTAACTTTGTTTTGAATTTAGGTCCAAAGGCTGACGGAACCTTCTGCGAAGAAGAAATGCAAATATTAGAGAAATTAAGTGATTGGACGACCAAAAACGAAGAAGCAATATGGGGAACTCAACCTTATAAGCTGTTTGGTGAGGGAAAGAATCACGGCAATTCCTCATTTAATGAAAAATATAATTACTCACATAAGGATTACCGTTTTACATACAAAACGGGCAGTATTTACATATTCGCATTAAAGCCCGACAGAGAAACATTTAAGATTAAATCGTTAAAATACAGTGGAGATATGTTTGCTGCTGATATAAAAAATGTTGAGGTTTTAGGGTATAATCAAAATCTGCATTATGAAAGAAATAACAGGTGCTTAAAGATAGAACTTGACAGTCCTATTGAAACAGATATGCCTTTGTGCTTTAAGGTTTCAATAGATTGATGAGGTGTAAATATGAAAAAGAACCTTACTGATGGCTACCTTTGCATTTTTGATGGATAAACAATATAAAAGGGCAAATTTAAAATTAGGGTTTAAAGTTTTATTACTTTAAGCCCTCTTTATTTTTTGAAATGTCTCTCAAATTTTTGCTCATTTCAATTCGTGTTACGATTTTGATTTTAGCGATGTCTCTTGAAAGTTTCAGTCATAAATGCCCTAAATCGCATTAAAATGACTTTGAAATTTTGAAATTTGCTGTCTCTTAAAATCTCTCAAAGACTCTCACGATATTTTGAGGCAAAGAAAAAATACTC
>UMIB01000561.1_pt1 | contig 9953 bp, 6 predicted proteins | sample 1965641 | NCBI WGS metagenome assembly UMIB01 (sample SAMEA4836110, study PRJEB28245) | human gut metagenome | biome: gut microbiome; material: fecal sample | place: Denmark | collected 2008
AGAGTTTTGGCGGAGGTTTCAACATTGCCTATAACACAGCACAGTACAGAAAAGTCAATAAATTACCCAGAAATGCGCAGGACAAAGAACTTCTGACAATTCGCGATCGAGTTGCTGAAACTGCAGATTTTATTGCAGCAAACCTGGGGTTGAGTGATGAACAAAAGCGTAAGTTTGCCAACCCCTTCTCTCTTGCTCAGTTCTATACGCTCATTGAAACTGAAGTGAGCGGTTTTTCCGCCACGACACTTGCTGTTCACCTTGAAAATGCCTGGCGCATGACAATAAAAGACGCCGTAATCAATGGAGAAACAGTACGCGCTGCGCAGTGTTCTCGGTTGCCAGCAGAAACTGCTAGACCATTCGACGGGCTGGTGCGTCGTCTCGTTGACCGTCAGGCCTGGGAAATCGCTAAGCGTGTGTCGACCGACATTCAGAGCAAGGTGGACTTCAGCAATGGCATTGTTGATGTGTCCATTTTTGTTGAAGAGAACAAATTTGAGTTCTCGGCATCAGTTGCAGACCTCAAAAAGAACAAGCGTGTCAAAGACAAGATGTTGTCTGAAGCTGAAAAACTCGAAACGCGCTGGCTGAACAAAAACGAACGCATTAAGACAGCCAGCCGGGAAACCTGCCCCTATACAGGACAGCGCCTGGCCGAAGGCGGAGAAATTGACCATATTCTGCCGCGAAGTTTGATCAAAGACGCTCGAGGCATCGTGTTTAACAGCGAACCCAATCTCATCTACGTCTCTTCTCGAGGTAATCAACTCAAAAAAGATCAGCGCTACAGTCTTTCAAATCTGCATACTGACTACCTGAAGAAAATCTTCAAGACCAGCAACATTGCTGCAATTACTGCAGAGATTGAGGATGTAGTCACCAAGCTGCAGCAAACGCACCGCTTGAAGTTCTTTGATCTTTTAAATGAACATGAGCAGGACTGTGTTCGACATACCCTCTTTCTGGATGATGGCAGCGAAGCTCGCAATGCGGTGCTCGAACTGCTCGCAACTCAGAGAAGAACTCGTGTCAACGGCACGCAGATTTGGATGATTAAAAACCTTGCCAATAAAATCAGGGAAGAACTCCAGGACTGGTGCAGAACAACAAATAACCGACTGCATTTTCAAGCTGCCGCAACGGACGTCTCCACCGCTAAAAACTTGAGACTCAAATTAGCGCAACATCAGCTGGACTTTGAAAAGCCGGACATTCAGCCTATCGCTTCTCATTCCATTGATGCACTATGTTCGTTTGCTGTCGGTTCTGCAGATGCTGAGCGAGATCAAGATGGCTTTGACTATCTTGATGGCAAAGCTGTATTGGGACTCTATCCGCAGTCCTGCGAAGTGATTCACTTGCAAGCAAAACCACAGGAAGATAAATCTCACTTTGACAGCGTCGCCATTTTTAAAGAAGGCATCTACGCTGAACAATTTCTGCCGATTTTTACGCTTAACGGAAAAATTTGGATTGGCTATGAAACACTCGATGCCAAGGGTGAACGTTGTGGTGCCATTGAAGTTTCCGGCAAGCAGCCCGAGGAATTACTCTCGATGCTTGCCCCATTCTTCAACAAACCTGTTGGAGATTTGTCAGCACATGCCACTTATCGAATCCAGAAAAAACCGGCCTACGAATTCCTTGCCAAGGCTGCTCTGCAGCCGCTGTCGGCGGAGGAAAAACGCCTAGCCGCGCTTCTTGATGCGCTTCGTTACTGCACTTCACGTAAGAGCCTCATGAGCCTCTGTATGGCTACGAATGGGAAATCGCTCAAAAAACGAGAAGATGTGCTCAAGCCCAAACTTTTCCAACTTAAGGTTGAACTCAAGGGAGAAAAAGCATTCAAACTTAATGGTTCATTGACGTTGCCCGTGAAGCAAGATTGGCTCCGTATATGTGATTCTCCTGAATTGGTCGATGCCTTCGGTAAACCTTGTAGTGCGGATGAATTGACCTCCAAACTTGCACGAATTTGGAAGCGCCCTGTGATGCGGGATCTCGCCCACGCACCTGTACGACGAGAATTCAGCTTGCCTGCCATTGACAATCCCTCCGGAGGCTTCCGTATTCGCCGTACAAACCTGTTCGGCAATGAGCTTTATCAAGTTCATGCAATCAATGCAAAAAAATATTGCGGTTTTGCATCTGCAGGCAGCAATGTTGATTGGTCAAAGGGGATCCTTTTTAACGAGCTTCAGCACGAAAATTTAACAGAATGCGGCGGACGATTTATTACTTCAGCCGACGTAACACCGATGTCTGAGTGGAGAAAAGTCGTGGCCGAAGATAACCTCAGCATATGGATCGCACCAGGCACCGAAGGACGACGCTATGTGCGTGTTGAAACAACGTTTATACAAGCTAGCCACTGGTTTGAACAAAGTGTTGAAAATTGGGCTATCACATCTCCGCTGTCATTGCCCGCCTCTTTCAAAGTCGACAAACCAGCTGAATTCCAAAAGGCTGTTGGAACAGAGCTTTCTGAATTACTCGGTCAACCTCGTGACAAGATATTCATTGAAAGTATCGTCAATACAAAACGAATTCGTTTCTGGTACACCGTTAAGAATAGCAATAAGAAGATGAACGAAAGCTACAACAACGCATCTAAATCATGAGGTATTTAACCGTTTCTTCTTTTGGTACGGCACTCGGACTTTCAGGAGAACGACTTGTTGTTCATGAAGCGGATGGACGCACGTGGGAGACTGCTCTTTCAAGACTGCGCACCATCCGCATTGAGAAAAAAGGTATCAGTATCTCCACAAATCTGATGCTCGCCTGTGCAGCGAGGGGCATTCGAATGTTCATCGTTGATTGGCGTGGCGTGGGGGTCGTTGCCTTAAGTGGTCTCCATCAACATGCTGTCGTCAACATACGCGAAGCGCAGTTTCAGGCAATTCACTCCTCTCAAGGCCGCATCATCGCAGCAGAGATGATCGTCGCCAAGATTCGCAATCAGCGCACTGTACTTTTATATTTTTGGAAGTACCTCAATAAGAGTGCTCCGGAGAAGGCGGAAAAACTGAGAGAAGCTGCCGACACCATAGCTAATATTGTGACGAAAACAAAAGCAGAAATTGAAAATCTTCAAACTTGGGATGAAGGGATATGGTCGACTGTTCTGATGGGTTATGAAGGTGCAGCTGCAACGCTTTATTGGCAAGCACTTCGCACAGCAGGTTTAGTGCCCGAAACCTTCCTCACTCGAGAAGGTCGAGGCTCCGTCGAAATCGTCAATGCGGCACTCAATTACGGCTACGCGATTCTGCAGAGCTACATCTGGTCCGCGCTTGATAATGCTGGATTTGAACTTTATGCAGGGTTCCTTCACCGTCGACGTCCTGGGAAACCTTCTTTAGTACTCGATGTTATGGAAGAGTATCGAGCATGGGTTGTCGATCGAAACATCATCAAACTTCGGTCAATGCTTAAAAATTCAAAGCGTGGCCTTACACAGGAAATCAAAAGTGCCATTGTCAATGCTATCGATGAGACGATGGCAAATGCTGTGAGTTGGCAAGGCAAAAGCGTTCGCCTTGAAAATGCTTTGCAGCGACAGGCGTATCGCCTTGCCGGTACAGTTGTTGACGGTAAACATTACAAAAGCATTCGCTTTAGATGGTAGGAAACGCTCGTCATGTCAATCTACGCAAAGTATCTGGTCTGTTATGACGTTTCGAGCAACTCCCGCAGAAAAAAGTTCTCCGACGCTCTAAAGGATCTAGGCCTAGTCTCAATGCAAGGTTCCGTATTCTACGGCGACCTCAAGCCAGCTGAAGTGCGAGCTTTAGCAAGAAAAGCTACAGAACTCCTAGATCCGAAGGAAGATAAATGTTTCTGGTTTCCCTGTCGCTTAGAAGTCAAAGACATTCAAAAATGCATCGGTTACGACGATTGGTCCTTTGCTGAAGTGGACGGCCATGGAACAATTTAACCTCCCCGTATCAATGCTGCGTCAACACTGTTTTTGTCCTCGCATTCCTTTCTTTCAACTCATGCGCGGCATTCAACCTGTTGGACCGATGTGGCTGCAGCAAGGACTGAATCATCATGTTCGAGAAGAGATGCTCGCAAAACGTCGAAAACTATCTCGATTTGGTATTTCTCCACAGAGTTTTCGATTTTTTGAAGATATCAAGTTATACAACGATAGCTTGGGACTTCACGGTATCTGTGACGGCGCTATTTTCACTGAGAATGAAGTGATCCCTCTTGAATTTAAGTTATCAGAAGTCAGTCCACCAATGGGCGCCAGACTACAGTTAGCTGCTTACGCAATGCTGCTTGAATATCAGGAAAAGATAAAAATATCAAGGGGTTTTGTGCTTTATGGCCAGAAAGGTCATACCCTGGAGGTTATAGTAGACATCAAATTACGAGCTGAAGTTCTTACTGTGGCAAATCTAATAAGAAAAGCCTGTAAAAAGGCTATCGTGCCTCATACAGCAGCTACGGAATCGCAATGCGCGCAATGTGAGTATCAAAATTTCTGTGCAGATCGATTCTAAGAAGTGAATACTTACTTCTAAGTAAGTAAATGAAAACCTCATTCTTTGGTCTAATCAAAGAATGAGGTTTTATATCAAAATATCCGGATATCTATTACTAGATAGTGGCCGGATTCAATCTTAGCTTTAGGGGATTTCAGCTCACCCGAAGGTGATTTCCTATAGCTCATAGCATTATGATCTCTAATCAGTATCTTACGATGTATTTTCGAAAATTACAAGGTTTTTTTATCAATCTGAGTATTTTCGAAGTATGGCACTCTGCAGATAGTTGCAAAAACCTTATAAATCAATGTGTAAGTTAGGGGGCAGAGATCATAACGCTACGAGCTATAGCACTGAAACTTATCGTAGTGCAACGCTTGAGAAGCTTTGGCCTGCAGAGATCATAACGCTACGAGCTATAGCACTGAAACGTTACATCAAGTAAGTAACTGGTTCCGGTGTGTAGCAGAGATCATAACGCTACGAGCTATAGCACTGAAACTAGTTGCCGAAGTCTGCTGAACAGGATTGATCGTAATAGCAGAGATCATAACGCTACGAGCTATAGCACTGAAACAGAATCTAAAGGCTGAGGATCAGTCGAGCGGAACTGCAGAGATCATAACGCTACGAGCTATAGCACTGAAACGTTGATGTTGCTGGTGCTATGCATTCTGGTGCTGAGCAGAGATCATAACGCTACGAGCTATAGCACTGAAACCTACGCCTATCTCTATCAATGATCTTCGCCAGGCTTGCAGAGATCATAACGCTACGAGCTATAGCACTGAAACATATCACTGACCTAAAGCAAAAATAACAACAGTACCAGCAGAGATCATAACGCTACGAGCTATAGCACTGAAACTCGTTGGTACCGTAGTTATCTTTGCTTTAGGACAGCAGAGATCATAACGCTACGAGCTATAGCACTGAAACTTAAGCTGACTGCTACTTTGTTTGCTCGTTTAGCGGCAGAGATCATAACGCTACGAGCTATAGCACTGAAACTTACCAGCAACGCTACCTGAAAGCGTTGCACTACCACGCAGAGATCATAACGCTACGAGCTATAGCACTGAAACAAAACTTTATCGTCGTCTGCGGTACCTTGAGCGTAGCAGAGATCATAACGCTACGAGCTATAGCACTGAAACATATTTAAAGCCGCTCCGGCGGCTGCAGCCCAGCCGCAGAGATCATAACGCTACGAGCTATAGCACTGAAACACGCAGGCGATACAAGCTGCCTGCACAGCTCCGCAAGGCAGAGATCATAACGCTACGAGCTATAGCACTGAAACATCAAAAAATTTCTTTGGACGGATGCCGAGCGTTTGCAGAGATCATAACGCTACGAGCTATAGCACTGAAACTTTTCAATTTTACGTGCGCAACGGCAAGCTGTCCTGCAGAGATCATAACGCTACGAGCTATAGCACTGAAACGCGCGTTACCCGCCTTAGCCGCCTGCTCGATCGCGCAGAGATCATAACGCTACGAGCTATAGCACTGAAACTTTAGAAGTACGAGTCCACTTCTTCGTCGCCCGTAGCAGAGATCATAACGCTACGAGCTATAGCACTGAAACCCCAAGCAGACGCCGTAAGCGCGCTCCAGAAATGAAGAGCAGAGATCATAACGCTACGAGCTATAGCACTGAAACTTCGCCGTGCCGTCGCCGGAGATGCCGGATCCCAGCAGAGATCATAACGCTACGAGCTATAGCACTGAAACATGATCATAATCTGTCCTTTGATAGTGATTTACGAAGCAGAGATCATAACGCTACGAGCTATAGCACTGAAACTGTTAGAAAGGTTAAAGAAGCGAAAGCGCTTTCGCAGAGATCATAACGCTACGAGCTATAGCACTGAAACTGATGTCAGCTTTTGGTACGTGCTCAAAGATCTCCCAGCAGAGATCATAACGCTACGAGCTATAGCACTGAAACTAGTCGACCGTGATTTGTCCGGAACACGCGCGAAGCAGAGATCATAACGCTACGAGCTATAGCACTGAAACCATCAGCAGAGCAAAGCGCAACAGAAAATTTGTGGCAGAGATCATAACGCTACGAGCTATAGCACTGAAACGACGATCAAATCGATATGGAAAATGCGCGTCAAGGCAGAGATCATAACGCTACGAGCTATAGCACTGAAACATTCTTCTCATCAGCCAAAAATGCGACGAGATTCGAGCAGAGATCATAACGCTACGAGCTATAGCACTGAAACAAAACGTTCGCGCCATTTTCGATCCCTACCTCAAAGAGCAGAGATCATAACGCTACGAGCTATAGCACTGAAACGACCAGTCAACACGATCAGACCCCGTCCATATCGGCGGCAGAGATCATAACGCTACGAGCTATAGCACTGAAACTTTACAAAGGCGTCTCGGACGGCGTCCGAGTTAAAAAGGCAGAGATCATAACGCTACGAGCTATAGCACTGAAACTGGAAGGAATCAGAGACAACACCAAAAGCCGCGAGGTTAGCAGAGATCATAACGCTACGAGCTATAGCACTGAAACCTTTTGGATCACCACCTCAGCAAGTCGTATCGCTCTGCAGAGATCATAACGCTACGAGCTATAGCACTGAAACTAGGGGTGCCTCAGGCTACCTTATGTGTTTTTTTAGCAGAGATCATAACGCTACGAGCTATAGCACTGAAACCACACCTGCCCAACGACGTAGTCCGAGTGTTCGGAGCAGAGATCATAACGCTACGAGCTATAGCACTGAAACACTTCACCGGAAACCGTGGTATGGGCGTGCTTTATGCAGAGATCATAACGCTACGAGCTATAGCACTGAAACATTAAACAGTTCAGCGCGGTAGTGATGACTTTGACGTGCAGAGATCATAACGCTACGAGCTATAGCACTGAAACGGAGTGCTCGGTGAATCACTTCGCAGGAATGTGTCTGCGAAGATCATAACGCTACAAGATACAACGCTGAAAACACAGATTCAACAAATATCACTATTCAAGGCATTGCAGCAATTTCACCTTAAAAGCATGCGAGCGCTCTAGTGTTATAGACACACTCCACTGAAGAAGCCGCGTAGCAACGTCTACGCCAAACCCCCTACAATAGATGCCTCATGTTGATTCTGGAGGCTCCGTCATGGGCAAGCTCTATATGGGTTTCGATGCCGGCACGCAAAGCGTGAAGGTTGCTGTTTACGATGAACAATTTCGCCTGGTCACGAGCCGATCACTGCCCACATCACTCACCTATCCGCAGCCGGGGTGGGTAGAAATGGACGTCAACACCTATCTTGACAACTGCGTGGTTTGTATGGCTGAAACCACGAGTGAACTGCGGCGTTTGGGGTTCGATCCTAAAGACGTCAGTGCCATTATGGGTGACGGCATCATCTGCGGCATTGTCGGGATCGATGAAAACGCGGATCCGGTAACGCCTTACATCAACTACCTCGACAGCCGCACCATGGCTGACGTTGAAACGATCAACGCCAAAAAGCTGGATATCTGGAGCCGTGAGACCGGCAATCCAGAGGCCTCCCCCATGTTTCCCGCGATGTTCGCCCGTTGGTTCATCGCCAACTCCGAAGCCTTCCGCACGAAGGGCGTGAAATTCGTCCATAACGCCCCCTACATTCTGATGAGACTGGCTGGCCTTAAAGGCAAAGATGCCTTTATTGACTGGGGCGCCATGTCAGGCTGGGGGCTGGGCTACGACGTGCAAAAGAAATGCTGGTCGGAAGAGCAGCTCCAGATTCTCGGGATTGATCCACAGTACATGCCGACCATCCGCAAACCCTGGGACATTGTCGGCGGACTCTGTGAAGCAATGTCCGTGCGCACGGGACTGCCGGCCGGCATCCCTATTCTTGCGGGTGCGGGCGACACGATGCAGTCCATGCTGGGTTCCGGGGTATTTGAAGCCAATCAGGGCGTCGATGTTGCAGGAACATGTGCGATGTTCTGCGTCTCCACCTCCGGCATCGTGCCCGAACTTTCCAAACCCGGCATGGGTCTCATCTTTAATTCAGGCACGCTGCCCGACACATATTTCTATTGGGGGTTCGTGCGTACGGGCGGCTTGTCGCTTCGCTGGTTCAAGGACCACGTGGCTCGTCACGAGGGTGACGGCAGCTACTACGGCACTCTCTCCGAAGGTGCTGCCAAGGTTCCTGCCGGCGCTGGCGGCGTACAGTTCCTCCCTTACCTTACGGGCGGATACGGCGAAGAGAAAGAGGCAAGCGGGTGCTTCCTCAACATGACGATGGATGACAACCAGTTCGTCATGTGGCGTGCAGTCCTTGAAGCCATCGGCTACGACTATATGGGACTTGCCGACAGCTATCGAGCTGCTGGCGTGCCGCTCAAACGCATCACCGTCACAGAGGGCGGCAGCCGCGACGGTCTCTGGAATCAAATCAAGTCCAATATGCTCGGCGCAGAGGTTGTGCGTTTTGAGAATCCTGGCGGAGCCGTTCTTACCAACTGCGTATTCGGCGCTTATGCTGCAGGTGACCTTGAAGGCGTCGACGACGTCAAGGCTGCGCTCGGCAGCGTCATTAAGCGCAGCGGCGTTTATAAGCCTGAAGCGGCCCTCTCTCGCCGCTACCGCGAACTCTTTGAAAACCGTCAAAAGCTCGTTCGCGAAGATCTGAAGGCAGCCTTCAGCCGCCTCGTGAAAATGCGCGCTATTCACTAAAAATCAGGTTTTTAGGCCAATACAAAAGCCGCTCGGAGTTTGGAATTTTGCTTCCAACCGCCGGGCGGCTTTCTTTTGATGGGTTCACGTCGGCGCAGAGGGCATTGCAGCTGCTGGCGACCGTGAACCCGCAGTGCTGATTATTCCTCAGTCTGCTTTGCTTCACCCTTCACAAAATCGGGGCGCTGCACTTCAACACCGAGCGAATGTTCGAGTGCATCGAGGTACCCGCGGCGATCGGATTCACCATAAACGGAGGAAAGTTCACGGGTGATGCCGGCGAGGTCCTCGGGCTTAGCTTCATGCTTCTTGGCTTCCTTCACGTAAATGACAACGTAGGAGCCGTCAGCGAGCACAGCATTGGTGTAGCTCGGAAGCTTCGCCGTCGGGAGCGCAAGGGCAGCATTCACCACAGTCACTTCCTGATTCTGCGGCGCGCGGCGCGAAATCCACATCTCGTCGCCGAAGCCGTCAACGCTCTTAGCCTGCTGCACCGAAGCGAGCTTGGCCTGACCGGCCTCAATCGCCATGGCGCCAGCCTTTTGACGCTTGAGCGCATCGGTAATGAGTCCCTTCACTTCGTCAAGCGGGCGTTCGGCTTCCGGGAAGTATTCCACGACACGAGCAGAAACCAAACGATTTCCCGAAACCTCAATAGCGCTCGTATTGCGCTTTTCCTTCAAAGCTTCTGTGCCGAACAGCGATTCAGCCACATGCTCGGTAATGATCTGACTGAGTTCCGGATCTGTCAC
>UMIB01023880.1_pt1 | contig 9951 bp, 6 predicted proteins | sample 1965641 | NCBI WGS metagenome assembly UMIB01 (sample SAMEA4836110, study PRJEB28245) | human gut metagenome | biome: gut microbiome; material: fecal sample | place: Denmark | collected 2008
TTAACATAAATAGCAGGAAACTTTGAATAGAATCCTCCGATTACATTCTAAATAAAAATACAATTAAATATTGAAAATAAGGGAAACCGTTACGGAAAGTAGTGGAAGTAACGGTTTCCTTTTTTGTTCTTAAAAACAATTCTGTTACGAAAACAATTCCAAAAAATATAAAAAGGTGCAGCATGAAAAAAATAATGATTCTGATAAGCGTAATCTTTTTGATGTGTACAGGTATATGGTTTCGATTTCATACGAAAGAGTGCCGTGTAGTATCGGATCTGGCATATGATAAAAATAAAAAGGGTGATCATCTGGTATATATCCGGGAAGGGCATGAACTGGTTCCATTTCTGGTATTGACTTCTGATTATAATGGCGAGACACTACTGTTGAGGAAAGAAGTACTGAAAATGAATATGCAGATAAATTCTTATGAAGCGTATTATGAAAACAGTTTTATGGATGATTATTTAAACCATGAATATATCAGACAGCTTCCGGATGGGATGCCTGTTTTGGAATCTGAGATTAAGATAACGGATGAGAAATCATTGGGAGTTTCGGGAACAGGGACAAAAAGTATAAAGAGAAAGATTTTTTTGCTGGCATACAGTGAGGTGATGGAAGATCAGAATATAAATGCAGCATCGGAAGGAACGTTTCTTAGATTTTTTGAGAAGGAAGAACAGCGTATTGTTTTGAAAGAAAATCAAAAAAGCAGCTGGTGGCTGCGAACGCCGAACACATATTATACTTCCTGCGTTTATGTTATTGGGGCGAATAACAAGATCGGCTTTTCCAATGCATATGATAAAAATGGAGTGCGGCCGGCATTTTGTGTGCCGGGGGACTGCAAAATGGAAACCGATCAGGATGGACACAGAGTATTGCAGCAGAGGCAGTAAAGGAGTTTGGGAATATGAGAAAAATGAAAAGGATCATCAGCCTTTGGCTGGCTGTTATTTTAGTGATCACCGGTGTGGATCTGCCATTTGGCATCCTGGAAATCCAGGCGGCAGCAAATGTGAAGCGGTATACGGTATTGGTGCTGGATACCTCGGACACAGCAGAATTTACATATAATAATGAGACGATTTACACGGCAGATACGGCATTATCTGATGTCAAGAGTGCTGCCGGGAAATTTATCCGGGATATCAGTGCAACAGGCGGAGATAATTATGTGGCGGTCATTTCTTATAAAGATTATGCAACTACTGTATCTGGTTTTTCAAAAGAATACAGCTCGCTGATCAATAAGATTAATAATCTTTCCGCTTCCAGCACGACCAGAGATATATCAAGTGGTCTGGAACTGGCAAATTCTATGTTAAATCATGCAGATAGTGAAAATGTGATTAAAAATGTTGTGCTTTTTTCTACCGGAATGACCAACGAAGGAGATTATAATTATGATGGTTATTACGATGGAAATGTTGTGGGAAATGCATGGCACAGAAATGATACAAATGTTCACCTGTATGCATATGCAAATCATACACTGGAAGAAGCAGATCTGTTAAAAGATCAGGGAATTAACCTGTATTCTATCGGTCTGTTCAAGACGATGGCAAATATGCCGCAAGAAGGAAAGAATATTGCAGAATTTTTCAAAATGACTGCGTCTGATATCGCAACATCCGAGGATTATTTTTATCCGGTGTATTCGGTGGATGATCTGGAATTTACGTTTGGAGAGGTCGCAGATGATATTCTGTCTTCGGTAAAGGAGATAACGTTTACCTACAGTGGAGACAGTACAGCCAAATGTTATTATTCGGACAATTATTTTGCAAAGAGTGCCTATAATTATAATCCGAGTCTGGCAACGATGTCGCTCAGTTTTGCAATGTCGGCATTTGGAAGCAGTGATGGCGGTCTGACGGATTACACCAATAAAAGCAGCAATGCCAGAGCGTTGTTGAAAGAAATGGGATTCGCAGATGAAAATATAGCAGTAAATGACTGGTTTACGAAGAAACCGACGACGGATTCGATTGGCGTTATCATCGGAAATAAACCTGTGAAAGTAAAAGATGAGGAATATACACTGATTGCAGTTGCTGTCAGAGGCGGCGGTTATGAGCAGGAGTGGGCAAGCAATTTTACGATTGGTACATCCGGACAGCATCAGGGATTTAATACTGCGAAAAATAATGTTCTTTCTTATTTGAAACAATATATTTCCAAGCAGGGAATTTCCGGACAGGTTAAAATATGGGTCACGGGATACAGCCGTGCAGCGGCAACAGCGAATCTGGTGAGCGGTGAACTTGATAAGGTAATCGCTTTGGGAAACGATATCTCGTATCAGAGAAAAGATGTTTATGGTTATTGTTTTGAAACGCCGGCAGGTGCATTGAGCGAAGAGGTAAATGGGGATTCAAAGTATGATAATATATTTAATATTATTAATCAGAGTGATCCTGTGCCTTATGTAGCACCGGCAGCCATGGGATTTGGCAGATATGGTATTGATCGATATTTGCCGTCTGCGGAGTCAGAACCGGAAGATTATGCAGATCTGAAAAAGAAAATGCTGGCGATCTACCAGGCGATGCCAACAACAGAGAAGTATGTTGTAGATGATTTTCAAATGAAAAAAATCTCTGTGGACAATCTGACCTGGAATGCGGTTGGGTTCTTAAAAGATGGGCTGATCGTCAATGATACGAAACATAATTATTCTCAGGGCGTATTTCTGTCAGATTATGTTACAATCTTATCTAAAAAATTTATCGTAAACAGAGAAAATTATGTTGATCGTTATCAGAATGAAATTCGGGAGATTTGTTCCGTAGTTTTTGGTTGTACCGATGAACAGTCAGGACGTCTGACGGATTCGATCGTATCGCAGGTAAAGAGTGAATGGTATAAATTTGTGGGTGCATATATCTGGAATACCGGGATCAATCCATGGGGAACGGAAGAAAAGGCATTGAAAATCGTATCGGGATGGCTCAGGAAAGCACTTCAGGATGCAGGAATCACAGATTATAATGAGCTTGTCATTGATTATGCGGGTGTGAAACTGAGTGATCTGATGCTTGCACTTGTCAGCAATCATCCGAATTATTTTACAACGGCTGTTTTAAATGGAGAAGGACTCGGGGCAGCTCATTATCCGGAACTGTGTTATGCATGGCTGGCATCGATGGACAGCAATTATGTCGGAACAACTGCAAATCGCCTGAACAATGGTGGATTCCGGATCATTCGAATCAACTGTGAGGTTGATGTTAAGGTTTTTGATGCAGAACAAAATAAGATTGCATCGATCATCAATGAGCAGTCGGATGAAACAGGAAGTTATATTGCAGGGGTGGATAACAATGGGCAGAAATATGTTGTCCTTCCGGTGGATGAAACTTTTTATGTGGAAATGACTGCACGTGAAAAAGACAGCGTCAATTACAGCATCAATGAATACAGTGCTCTGGCCGGTGAGTATACGCGAAACATCAATTATTTCAATATTGAGATGGAAAAAGGAGAAGTGGTGGAAGGCGTTCTCCCGGCATACGATAAAGCGGAGCTGGAGAAGGATACTCCGGAAGGTTCCGATGCGGACTACAGACTTTATGATGCAGATGGAAACACAATAAATTCGGATTCGGATTTGTCCGGAGACGATGCAAGAAATGCATATTTTACGGTGGAAGCACTTGTATCTGATGAAAAAGCCGGAACTGTGATTGGCGGAGGTATTTACCAGTATGGGCAGTTTGCGAAACTTCAGGCAATTCCGGAGGAAGAATATGTTTTCGAAGGATGGTACAGAGAAGGAATACTGCTTTCAAAAGAAGAGGATTACAGGATACAGATACTGTCTGATGAAAGCATTACTGCGAAGTTTGTGAAAAAGCGGACACCAAAAGTGGTAAAACTTTCAAAGACGAAATATGTATACGATGGAAAGACAAAAAATCCAGGCGTTATTGTACTTGATGGTGATGGCAACAGAGTATCTTCCGATCATTATACGGTATCGTATCAGGCAGGAAGAAAGAAGGTTGGTCAGTACCATGTAAATGTAAAAATGAAAAATAAATACTGTGGCAGCAAAACACTTTCTTTCAAAATTGTTCCGAAAGCGACGAAAATCACCAAAGTCATCAAAAAGAAGAAGGCACTGAGTATTTCCTGGAAAAAACAGAAAAAGCAGGTGTCAGGATATCAGATTCAGGTATCAACAAGCAGAAAATTCAAATCAAAAAAGACAAAAAATATCAGTGGTATGAAAAAGAACAGTACTACGGTATCCAAGTTAAAATCCAGAAAGAAATATTATATCCGGATCAGAACCTGGAAAAAGAAAAACAGAAAGAAATACTATTCTGCCTGGTCAAAAGTTAAAATCGGTAAGACCAAATAAGAGTATCGGGGAGCCGCAAAAAAACAGCGGCTTCCTTTTTGGATATTTCCGGGGAAAAAGAACCGGTCAGACGGAAAAATTGCGAAAACCCTCGGTTTGACAATGTATTTTTGGTGTAGTATACTTTAAAAACATGAAGAGTAATAGTAGAATAAAATAGGATAATAACAGGCAGGAACATATACGAGGTGAAACAGTGGATAAATACGAATACAACCTTAAGTTAGAAGAAATAACAAAGCTGGCTGATCAGGGATATTATGAAGATGCGGCAGATATTATTGATACGATTGACTGGCGGAGAGTAAGAAATGTCAGAACGCTTTGTATGATCAGCGAAATTTATGAAGAAGTCGGAAGATTGCAGGACAGTAAGGCACTTTTGCTTCGTGCATACCGCAAATCTCAGGCAGTGAGAAGCATTTTGTTCCATTTAACGGAGATTTCCGTAAAACTGCGGGAGTTTGATGATGCAGCGGAATTTTACAGTGAATTTGTTGAAGCAGCACCGCACGACAATTCACGTTATCTTTTGAAATATATGATCTATCGAGGCAGAGGTGCGGCAATCGAGGATCAGATTGAGATTCTGGAAGAATATAATCAGAAAGAATACACGGAAAAATATGCCTATGAGCTTGCAAAACTTTATTATCGTGCCGGACAGAAGGAGAAATGTGTTGATGCTTGCGATGATCTGGTTGTGTGGTTCAGACAGGGCAAATATGTTATCCGTGCACTCGAACTGAAACAGAGGATCAAAGCACTGACACCGGTACAGCAGGCGATTTATGATAACCGCAACGAAGCTACCATGCCAAAAGCGGAAATGGTAGAAAATGTTGCACCGGATCTGGAAAAAGCTATTCTGGAAAATATGCCAGAATCCAGCAAAGAAGTGATCACGGATGATGTGATTTCTGTAACGGAAAAAGAGATCGCACAGAGCGTCGCAGAACATACAGCTGAAAAAGAAGAAAATGATGATTACGGAATCTTTGCAGCATTTTCTGAAAATCAGGAAAAAACCGATCAGGAAGAACAGGATTTCCATAAGGAATTGCCGGTAACGACCCCGGAAAAGACTGTCGATAATGAGAATGCCGCAGAGAAGGCAGCGGATGATGCAGAGGTCGATGAGAAAATTGTGGATGACGCAGATTCCGAAGCGGAAAACGTATCAAAAGAAAAGGCAGATGCAGCCGGTCAGGATGCACCGGCAAAAGCGGATAAAAAATATGAATTTAATACAGAAGACCTTCAGGCAGAACTTGCAAAGAGTATGCGGGATATTCTCTCCGGTATTCAGAGAAAACCGGATGAGAGTGACATTATCGAACCGATGAATGATGTGACTGCCGAGGCAGAAGAAGCAGCTGAAGAAGTTCCGGCAGAAGAGATCAAGAGAAACAATATTGATGATATTCTGCTGTCCATGAGCCTTGCACAGAAAGAAGCGGCAATCGCAGCAGTTCTGGGCAAAAAGGTTGAAGCAGAAGCACAGCCAGTGAAAGCAGCAGAATCACATGTGGAGGAAGTCGCTGAAGTTGAGCCGGAAACAGAGGTTGAACTGGCTGAGAAAATAGTTGAGGTTGCACCAGAAGTTGAACCACAGGTTGAAGAAGTGGCTGAGGCTGAACCAGAAGAGGCAGCACCGATTGAGAAAGTAATTGAAGAAGTAGCAGAGCCAGAAGAGACACCACAAGTTGAAGAAGTAGTTGAGGCTGAACAGGAAGTAGAAGTGCAGCCGATTGAGGAAGTTGCGGAAGTATCTCAGGCTGAGCCGGAAACAGAAGTGAAAGAGGACGCAGCCGAAGGTGCAAGTGCGAAAAAGGCGGCTCTTGGAAATACAAGGGATATTGCAAAAGAGATTGAAGCGGAGCTTGAGAAACAGGCGGCGGAGCTCGAAAAGCAAGAGAAGGAAAAGCAGGCCGAAAAAGAAAAGGAAGAAAAAAAAGAAGCAGCATCTGTAAAGGAAGAGGATGCAGCTCCGACGGATCTGACGGAAGAACAGAAGTATAATTTCTCTTATTTTGCAACGGTGGCAGGGCTGAGTCAGCAGATTGCTTCGGCATTATATATGGTAATGAAGAAGATGAAATCTACAGATCAGACGTCCAGAGTCGGCAATCTGATCATTCTTGGTGCAGAGGGCAGTGGAAAGTCTACGCTCGGTATTCGTTTTGCAAAGACGATCAGTGAAGAAAAAGGCGAGGAATCTGTAAAGATTGCAAAGATTTATGCAGAGGATTTCAATAAAAAGGATATCCCGTCTACGGTTGCCAAGATTGCGGGTGGTACGCTGATCATTGAGGAAGCAGGTGATCTGGATGATGCCGTTGTGGAACAGCTTTCCAAAGCGATGGAGTTCCGTACAGATGCACTTCTTGTGGTTCTGGAAGATGAGAAGAAATATCTGAAAGAGCTGTTTGAGAAGCATCCGGATTTCGCAGAGAAGTTTACAAGCGAGATTGTTATTCCGGTATTTACCAATGATGAACTTGTCGAATTTGGACGTACTTATGCTTACGAGGAAGATTACACGATCGACGAAGAAGCAATCCCGACGCTCTATGATAGAATCAGTGAGCTGCAGGAAGCGGGCAGACCGGTTACTGTGATCGACGTCAAAGAGATTGTGGATGAGGCCATCCGCCAGTCTGAAAAGATCGGATTCCGGAAACTGAGCATGGTTCTCTCCAAGAAGAGATACGATGCGGATGATCGTGTGATCCTCTACGAAAAGGATTTCAGATAGAAAAAGGAGTCTTCTACGACTGAGTTTGAATAATCCACACAATCATAAGATACCAGTATTTATGCGGGTTACAAGCAAATTTGCGGGAGTGTAAAATAAAGTGTGTAAGTTGAGAAAATAAAATTTCAAAGCTTACGCACTTTGTTTGTTATACAGAGTGTGTTAAGATAGCAGGAAAGGATGAAAAATATGAAAACGGGGGATTCTGATGGAAGAACTCAGAGCTTTAAACGATGAAATGGAGATGTTTGTCAAGGATGCTTTGACGAGTTAATTTGCAAAAGTATTATTGCACAATATTCCAAGGACAACCCGCTTCATGTTCTGTGTGATCCGTCCCGTTATCCATATTCTTATAATGAAAATGGTGAGATGAAGGGTATTATCCCGGATTACTTCCGTAAAATTGCAGACTATGCCGGGATTTCCTATGAGTTTCTTACACCTGCCACCAGAGATGAGTATATTGCTTATCAGAAAAATAAGGAAGCCACAGATATGAGTATCGATGCACGCCTGGAAATAGATAACTATGCTGAGACGAAAAAATGGGGGCTTACTGCACCTTTCATTACAATGCAGCTGGCAAGGGTGACACGGCGTGACTTTGATGGAGAAATCAATGTTGTTACTGTTTGGGTTCTTCTTATTTTCGGATGGCTGCTGACTACTATGGCTGTGATAGCAATGCGTCTCAGTGCAAGAAAAAAAGCTCAGAAGGTAGCCCAGGAGAAGGCTGAGGAAATGGCGGAACTGGCAGAGCATGCACGGGCTGCAAACAAGGCAAAAACAACATTTCTGTCACATATGTCCCATGATTTTGGGATATATCGAAATAAGAAGTATGTTGCATCAGTGGGAGATATTATAGATGAGAAAAAATAATTTCATGAATAAAATTATAAAGCTAAAAGGAAGTATATTGGCAGGGATAATACAAATTTTTGCCTGTCTTATTGTATATAAATTTAATATTCCAAATCCGAATATTGTGTTATTTGTTGTGCTTTCAGCGTCAATAGTACAATCCGGGTATTTGGCAGGGATAATAAGTGGTGTTATTGCTGTTTTATATTCAGCATTCTTTTTTCCACAGATCACAGTTGGATCTTTTATACGCCGATTAATCGTGACAAGCTGTGCGTGATTGTGTTGGGAGTTATTTCTAATATTATTCTTGTCGGAAATTTACAAGAAGCAAATAGACAGGCAGAGCATAAGATTGCCAAACTTGAATCAGAGAAAAAACAAAAGAAGAAAGAGCTTGAGCAGCAGGATGAGCTGCATAAAGCATTAATTGCAGCAGACACTGCGAATCGGGCAAAATCTACATTTCTTCTTAATATGAGTCATGACATTCGCACACCACTCAATGGAATCATGGGTCTGCTAAAGATCAATATGGCACACAGTGATGATGAGGAACTTGTACGTGAAAATTACAAAGAAATGGAAAAGGCGGCAAACCATCTGTTATCTCTGATTAATGATGTCCTACAAATGAGTAAATTGGAGGATGGCAGGGAAGAATTATCATCAGAATTAGTCTGTTTACCTGATGTTTTCTATGATATGAAAGCTATTATAGATGGAAGCGCTCTGGATAAGGGAATTTCAGTGGATTTTTCAGAAGATAGTATTTGGGTACATCCGTACGTTATAACGAATCCGCTGTATTTGCGACAAATATTTTTGAATATATATGGAAACAGCATTAAATTTACAAATTTTGGTGGGAAAATTTCGACAAAACAGGAATGTATAGAAGAAAAGGATAATGTAATTACCTATCGATGGATAATTTCTGATACAGGAATTGGCATGAGCAAAGAATTTCTGAAACATATTTTTGAACCGTTTGCACAAGAAAGAGCTGATGCCCGGAGCAATTATCATGGAACCGGACTTGGCATGGCTATTGTGAAAAAAATGATTGATAAAATGGGAGGCACGATTTCTGTTACCAGCGAAGTGGGAAAGGGATCCACTTTTGTAGTTGAATTGCCTTTTGAGATGGGAGCTGCACCAGAAAAATCTAAGAAAGAAGAGGCGGATAAAGAGAATAGCATTCATGGTTTAAATCTCATGTTAGTAGAGGATAATGAGTTGAATGCCGAGGTTGCAGAAATACTTTTAGAAGATGAAGGTGCAATAATTACAATGGTTAATGATGGACAGCAGGCTGTCGAATTATTTAATAATAATCCGGTGGGTACATTTGATGCAATACTTATGGATATTATGATGCCGGTAATGGATGGATTGACAGCGACTAAAGCAATCCGGGCATTAAATCGACCAGATGCAGGAATAATTCCGATTATTGCAATGACCGCCAATGCTTTTGCAGAAGATGTACAAAGATGTTTAGATGCAGGAATGAACGCACATTTAGCTAAACCTTTGGATATTGAAAAAGTGAAAAAAACGATTTGTGAACATACAATTGAATTATATAATAAAGAGTAAAAGAATGTAATTACTCTGTTAGTAAATTGACACAAGTTGGCTGTAGAGTATAATTATAGTAAAAGTACAGCAGAAGCTGTCGCAAAGATATTTATAAAAATGTTGTGGGGGTATTGAACATTAATGAATGTAAAATTAAAATCTGGAAGCAAGCAAGCGACTGTAGCCTGGAGGGTGGGAGAAAGATGAAGAAGTGCAAATTAGTACAGAATATAAGAAATTTCAAATTTTGTTACTTTATATTTTGTACAATGATATGCTTGGTTGTTTTTCCTGTTTCCACATCTGCCCAAGAAAACTCTGATCATGTTATCCGGGTAGGATCTTTTGAGGAAACTTATAATGTAGT
>UMIB01037465.1_pt1 | contig 9933 bp, 9 predicted proteins | sample 1965641 | NCBI WGS metagenome assembly UMIB01 (sample SAMEA4836110, study PRJEB28245) | human gut metagenome | biome: gut microbiome; material: fecal sample | place: Denmark | collected 2008
ATATTCCCAGTATCTCTGTCTTTTCTCTTTTTATCCGCTTGCATTTTTTCTTTTCCATGTTACAATACTTTCATGTTTCGAAAGAAGTTTTGAATAGAAAGGACAGAAAAAAGAATGGCATTTAACCCAATGAAGTTAATAGAATTAAAAAATCTAAGAGACCGTTTCGCCCAAAACCACCCGAAGTTCGTAAAATTCATGGGCGATCTCGCATCCTCCAAGATCGAAGAGGGAACGATTCTCGAAGTCACGGTGAAAAAGCCGGACGGGCGAACAATGGTTTCCAATATCAAGGTGACTGCTTCGGATCTTGAAATGCTGCAGGCAATCAAACAGATGTAACATATTTTTCGTGGCAAAAAGCCGCTTTCTTTCCGGCATGCGCAAAAGCATCGCAGTTTCCACGCTGCTGAGTATCGCGTTCACCGTTGTGCTGACGCTCGTCTGTTGTCTGCTCTCCCGCCAGATTCTCGTCTGGATGCAGATTCCAGTCGACATCTCAGAGGAAGCGAATGCCTATATGTTCGTCGTTCTGCTCGGCACCGGCGCTACCGTGTTCTACAACATGATTTCCAATATGCTCCGCGCACTCGGCGACAGCAAAACACCGCTGTATTTTCTGGTGTTCTCGTCGGTGCTCAACATCATCCTCGACATCGTGTTCATCGTTCCGATGCACATGGGCGTTGCGGGCGCTGCCTGGGCGACGATTCTCTCGCAGTTCCTCTCCGCCGTTTTCAGCACGGTTGTCGGACTTCGGAATTTCCCGATTCTGCACCTGCGCCGTGAGGATTTCCACGACCTGAAAGGAGCTGCTGTTCTTCACCTGAAAACCGGCTTTCCGATGGGCTTTCAGATGTCCGTCATGTGTATCGGCCAGCTCGCGATGCAGGCTGTTGTCAACTCTCTTGGAACGGCTGCGGTTGCCGGCTACACGGCAGCTTCCAAAGCCGACCAGCTCTCCGTCCTTGTGAATAATGCCATGATGACGGCGATCTCCAACTACGTTGCACAGAACTTCGGTGCCGGTAAGAAGGACCGTATCCGCCTCGGCGTACGCGCTTCGCTGATCCAGACCGAAGCGTTCAACATTCTGATGTGCATCGGTATTCTTCTGCTGCGCCATCCGATCGTCGAACTGTTTCTTTCGAATCCGACCGCAGAAATTTACCATTACTCCGATGCATTCCTGACGATCGAAGCGCCGTTCTACTTCCTGCTCGGCCTTCTCGCCGTCTACCGCACCTCGATTCAGAGTATGCAGAACGGACGCGCACCGTTTGCCGCATGCATGATCGAGCTTGTGATGCGTCTTGCTGCTACCGTCTGGCTGTCACGCTTCTTAGGCTACACTGCCGTCTGCATCGCAAGCCCGCTTGCCTGGTTCGGTGCAATTGCACTGCTGATTCCAGTCTACTATCGGATGATGATGAAGCCTGTAAAAACAGTGTAATCAAAATTGGTCCACCGGATATTGATATGCCTGGCAACGCAAAACCCGGAATCCTTCCGCTCCTCTTCTGAGGTCTTGAAAAGATTCCGGGTTTTTTATTTTGCTGTTTTCTCTTCCCAGATTGTCTCCAGATTTTTTCCATCAATCCAGATACAGCGGTACACCCGCTTCATCTGCTCATCCAGTTCCGCTTCCCGGTCCGTCTTTACAATCACATGGCCGATCCGGTCAGTTCCATCTGCCATGGCAGAAACTTCATGCCCCTCCGGATAATCCAGGACAAGCTCCAGCCCTTCCTGACGCAGACGTTCGACCTGATCCCGGTCGATTTGTGTGATGGTTCCGCTTACCGGACTCAGCAGCAGTTTTGCCATGCACGGGCATCTTTCCGTCTGCTGAAAATCCGTTTCTTCCCCGAGTGCGCTTTTGATCATCTGCTCATAAAAATCAAATCCATAATATGTTGAAATCAGTTCCGGAATGCAGGTTGCCCCGGTTCTTCCGCCCATTTCAATGATCCAGACCTTCTCTCCGTCCACAAAGACATCCGCATTGACGGAGCACTGATCGGCACCGGATGCGGTGACGGCCAGCTGCATCTGGCGGGCAATTTCTTCCCGCAGTGCCCCGCTGCATCCATACGGAAATGCGTGGCCGACCGGAACGGTCGTGTGTGCACCGCGGTATACAAATTTCGTGTGCGGTGCCAGAAAGACCAGTTTGTGGTTCTGCACAAATCCATCCACGCCGATCTCCGTTCCGCGGAGGAATTTTTCAACCAGCACATAATCTCTTGCCGAACCGTTTCTCGCATTTTCATACGCTTCTTCGATCTGTCCGGAATGCTCCACCACGGTAATTCCGCGGCTTCCTGAACTGTCCACCCGTTTTACGACAACCGGGTATCCAAGCTGTTCTGCGGCTTTTTGTGCCTCCTCTGCGCTTCTTACCCACATCCCGTCTGCCGCGGAAACGCCGCCCTGCCGGAATGCGTCTTTCATCTTTGCCTTATCGGTCAGAATTTCCGCCGCCTCATACGGAATGCCGGACAGATGCATCTTTTCACAGACATAGCCGATTGTGCTGACGGCCACATCGGTTCCCGATGTACAGATTCCGTCGATCTGTTCTTTTTCCGCCGCCGCAAGAATCGCTTCTTTATCCCGCGTATTCAGTTCATAAATTTTATCTGCAAGTGCAAACCCCGGATAATCGCCGGGAATACTCACTACGATCGTGTAAAGACCCATTCTGCGTGCAGTCCGGATCAGCGGCACCTGGTAAATACCGGCGCCTAAAATCATGATTTTTTTCACTTTTTTTCTTCCTCATCAGATACGTTAATGGTTTCCCGCACAATATACTGCGGCGTGCGGTTCAGAATCAGAATCATCTTTCCGAGGTATTCTCCGATGATACCGAGCACCATCAGAATCAATCCGGAAAAAACAACGATGGCGCAGATCGTCGAAGACCAGCCAACCATCACGGTCGGATCGATGAGCTTTCGGATGGCAATCATGATGGCTGCCAGAAAACCGCCGGCTGCAGAAACTCCGCCGAGAACGGACGATATGCGAAGCGGAATTACAGAATAGTTCCAGTAGGCAAGCCACAATTTGATCAGTTTCTTTAACGTATAGTTGGAAGTTCCCACTGCACGTTTGAAATGCTCCACCTCTACATTTCCGATTTTGTGTGTCGTGCGGTAGAAAATGCCGTCAATATAGGGATTGAAGCTGTCGTATTTTACCACCTCGTCCTTGATCTGGCGGGTAATCATCCAGAAATTGCTGGAAACGATGTCTTTTGGCCGTCCGAGAAGAATCCGGGAGGAAACTTCGTTCAGTTTGCTGGTGACATTTTTCAGGAACGAATTTTTCCGTTTCGGATAGCAGCCGTAAACCAGATCGTATCCTTCTTCCATCTTGTGGATCAGTTTGCTGATCTGGGACGGATGTGTCTGCATGTCATCATCCATGCCGAGAATAAAGTCTCCTTCGGTGTAGTGGAGTGCCGCCATCAGCGCATTGTGCTGGCCGAAATTGCGCAGCAGGTTGATGCCCTTGACATTCTGATACTGCTCACCGAGCTTCTTGATCTCCCCATACGTATTGTCTTTCGGGGAACCGTCGTTCACCAGGACAAATTCGCAGTCATATCCGTCCATTTTCTTGAATTCTTCCATCACCATCTCTACAACTTTCCGGATCGTTGCCTCGGAATTGTAGCATGGGATGACTATTGAAATCAGTTTCATTTTTTTCCTCCATCGGTATCGTTCAGAATGCAGTCATAGAACAGCGGCGTGCCTCCGGTATGGATAAAAAGCACATCGCAGTCCTGTAACTGATGTTCTTCTATGTACTGCTTCATTCCCCAGAATGCCTTTCCGGTGTACGTCGGATCCAGCGGAAGGCCGTTCCGGCAGAACTCTTCCCAGATCACCTGTAAAATCCGCTCATCGTACTGGCCGTATCCGCCCTGGCGGTATCCCATTTCCAGATGAAGTTCACTCTCCCATCCTTCCGGCAGCACGAGATGATTCTTCGCAAAATAATCGGAAATGCCGCTCCCCATGATGCGGATGGCGCGGTCGTACTCGCGGGATGAAATCGAAAGGCCGATGATCTGCTCCGTTCCCTGCTCGAGCAGTTTTCCGCTTACCAGGCCGCACTGGGTCGAGCCGGTTCCGGATGCCGCAAAGATATGAGAAAAAGAAATGTTCTGTTCTTTCTCCCACGCAAGAATCTCGCGGTAGCCGTCCACGTAGGCCTGTACCGGTGTGCCTTCATTGCCCGTTCCGAATTTATCCCCGAAAATATAATATGGGTGATATCCCTCTTCTGTCAAACGGTTCATCGTCTGCTCGACGGTCTGTGCAATCTCTGTTTTTCTGCACGGAATGACTTCGGCTCCGAGCCATTTCATCAGACGGCTGTTGTTGGTTTCGATCGGGTGTTCTTCGTTTTCTTCAGAAGAACAGATCATATAGCATGGAATCTTTTCCGCACAGCACAGGTTCGCCAGCACACGGCAGAGGTTGGATCTGCTGTTTCCGTAAATGATCATGCAGTCTTTGTTTTTCTCCTGCATGTCACGGAAAAAGGCGCGTCCGATCCGCACTTTATTTCCGCCCAGGGAAAACGGGAGAAGATCCTCTCTCTTGCAGTACAGTCGGACATTTCTGTCGTTTGGAAATTCCAGTTTCTGAATTGGTGTATGTATCATTGTTTTTCCTCTTTTATTCTTGTTTCAACTCACAGTCGGTATTTTCACGGAGTCTGACATGTCGAAAATAGTTCGACTGTGACTTGCCTCATGTCAGTGGAGGATACCGATTTTTCTCCGCCCGCCACTGCCGTTATGTTTCTTTTAACAATTCATCCCACCGCTTTAGAAGCGGGGGACTTCTTGTCTACTGGTGTTAAATTCCGGCATGCACCGGAAGCTTTTCCCTATTATAGACTATTTTTCTCTGCGTGGCAAGCCGTGCCGGAAACAGGAAAAGCCCGCCGGTTTTTGTTTTCACATTTGCCGGCGGGCTTTGGGGATTTTTGTATTCTGTTTTTTCATCCGGGATCGTCTCAGTCTTCCTGCAGTGCTGCAAGATTCGCCACAATCCGTGCTACCTGGGCAATCTCCGGGATTTTCGTGTACTCGGCACAGCTATGTACCTGGTTCATCGATGTTGCGATGACGAGGCCCTCGATGCCGTGCTGGGCGAAGACGTTGTTGTCGCTGCCGCCGAAGGTTTTTTCGAATGCGGCGGTCAGACCCTCTTTGGCAACGGCGCTCTCATAGTGTTTTGCGGCCACGCCCGTCAGCGGTGTCTCATAGGCATGAATGTTCAGCTTTTCTTCCCAGACAAATTTGGCACCGATGGCGTCTGCCTCCTGCTGAAAGGTTTTCTGATATGTCGCCAGAAGTTCCATCGCCGTCTCGTGGTTCAGGCTGCGGATTTCGCCTTCGACAAGGCAGCTCTCCGAAACGATATTGGTGCCGGAACCGCCGCCGATTTTTCCGATGTTGGCTGTGGTGCTCTCTGCCACGTGGCCCTGCGGAAGCTGTGCGACTGCACGTGCAGCCGCCTGGATGCTGTTGATGCCGTCCTCCGGGTGAAAACCTGCATGGGCGGCTTTTCCCTGGATTTCTGCTTTAAAAGATACAAGGGTCGGAGCTGCATAGGCTGCCGCACCGATTGCTCCGCTCAGGTCCAGAACGTACGCTTCTTTTGCCTGCACCTGGCTGTAATCGAAGGCATTCGCACCTTTGCAGTACAGCTCCTCACCGGTTGAAATCAGGATTTCGATCGGGCTATGCGGCGCTCCTGCCTCAGTGATGTGGCGCACCGCCTCATAGATCGCGGTCACACCGGCCAGATCATCGGCGCCGAGAACAGTTGTGCCGTCGCTCGTTACGGTTCCGTCATCGTGGAAAACAGCCTTTTTCCCTTTTGCGGGCTCCACCGTGTCCATGTGGGCGGCAAAGAGAACCGGCGCACCGTCAATACTGCCCGGGATACGTGCAAACAGATTGCCCGCATTCGAACCGGTCTGCTCCTGTGTATGATCTTCTGTAAAATTCACTCCGATTTCGGCGAATTTTGCTTTCAGAGTGTCCGCCATCTCGCGCTCCTCCAAGGACGGCGAATCGATGGATACCAGCTCCGCAAAAAAATCAGCAATTCTTTTCTCATCTATCATAATATTTTCTCCTACTCTTTGGCTGTGTCCTCAATTTAAATAACATACTCAGGCTTCGCCATAATATGCATCTTGCTGAAGAACTCCCGTGTTCTCTGATTCTGCGGATGCTCGAATACTTCTTTCGGTGTTCCGTCTTCTACTACGTGTCCTTTATCAAGGAAGATCACACGGTTCGACACATGGCGGATAAAGTTCATCTCATGGGAAACCAGAAGCATTGTATATCCCTGTGCCGCAACTTTTTTAATAACATCCAGAACCTCTCCAACCAGCTCCGGGTCAAGGGCTGAGGTCGGCTCGTCGAGCAGCAGAATCTGCGGTTTCATGGCGAGGGCTCTTGCGAGCGCCACCCTCTGCTGCTGTCCGCCGGACATATGTTTCGGATAGTGGTTTGCCCATTTTTCCATGCCGACCAGTTTCAGTTCTTCTAATGCAATGGCTCTGGCCTCGTCTTTTTTCATCTTCTTGACAACAATCAGGCCTTCCATCACATTTTCCAGTGCGGTTTTCTTCTCAAACAGATTGAACCGCTGGAACACCATTCCTGTGTTCTGTCTTAAATACAGAAGCTCTTTCGGTTTCCGCTCGGAAAGGCCGATCACCTTGTCCCCGATCGTCACCGTTCCCTTCTCCGGTGTCTCAAGGCGGTTGACGCAGCGCAGAAGCGTTGATTTTCCGGTTCCGGAAGGACCGATGATTCCCACAACATCGCCCTGTTTGATCTCGAGGCTGATGTCGTCGAGCACCACGTTGTCGTTATATTTTTTTGATAAATGATCAATTTTTATCATTTTTCTTACCCTCCCCGTTTGCGGACGCCAGCTCTACCTGGTCCGGAATCCGGATTTTATTTTCAATTACGCGGATGATCTGCTCGATCACCAGCGTTACCAGCCAGTAAATGATGGCCAGTGAAATGTAAACTTCAAAGTAGCGATACGTTCTTCCTCCAATAATCTGGCCCTGTGCGGTAATCTCGACAACGGCGCAGGTAAAGGCAAGAGACGTTCCTTTGATGATACTGATAAAAGAGTTTCCAAGGGTCGGAAGCGCAACCTCAAAGGCCTCCGGCAGAATGATGCGGCGCAGTGTCTGCGGATACGTCATGCCGAGTGCATGTGCTGCTTCGATCTGGCCCGGGTCAACGGACTGCAGAGCCGAACGGATAATCTCAGCCATAAAGCCCGACTGGTTCAGTCCCAGAGCGATCATCGCATAGACGAAACCGGAAATATTGGCAACCGCCAGATTCGTTCCGAACTGCTGGTTGATTGCCTTGAACATCATGGGAATACCAAAGAACGCAACGTACAGCTGTACGATGACCGGCGTGCCGCGGAGCAGTGAAATCAGAAGATTCGTAATCTGCGTCAGCACTCTGATTTTTTTCATTTTGATGATCGCCATCACAAGTCCCAGTCCCAGTCCGATCAGCATAGAAACCACGGCCAGTTCCAGCGTGATCGGCAGCTTTGTCAGCAATTCTGGTATGGATGAAAATACCAGTGAAACGTCAAATAATTTTCCCATGATTTTTGTCCTCTCTTACACGTATTTTTCTACCAGTACACAGGTAAAGCCAAGATTTTTCTTCGGCTTTTTCGGCTCTTCGTCTTTCTTCGGTACATGGTGGTCGTATACCGACAGGTCAGCGTCCGGATTCAGTTTGTAGCCTAATTTCTCATAAAAGCCTGCGGCGCGGTCCTGGCTCGTGATGACGATGTGATCGACACCGTATTCTTTCAGCCATTTCTCAGCGGCTTCGATCAGTACGCGGCCGTATCCGCTTTTCTGTTTTTCTCTGACAACACAGACACGCTCGATTTTTCCTGTCTTTTCCGCCGGAAATGCGATGCGGCAGCCGGCTACCGGCTTGTGATCTTCTGTCAGCAGAATCGCCTGCAGATCATCTTTGCTCTCGTCCTGTCCGAATTCCAGTTCAATCGGAATGTTCTGTCCGCAGCAGAACGCATCGGTTCTGACGTAATCATATGCTTTGTATTTCCACTCTTCGCTTCCCTTTTCTACCCGGTAAATTTCTGCCATGTTTTTCGCTCCTTTTAGAATCGGGAAACGGATGTTCTCGATCCGCTTCCCGTCTGTTTTGTAATCTCTTCTGTTCTTATTTCGAAAACGATATTCTAGTTTGGTGTCTCATCAAAGTATTTCTCGTCCGGGCTGGTGTCCACGCCGAGATACTCGGTTGTGATCTTGGAAAGAGTTCCGTCTTCTTTCATCTCTTTTAAGGCTTTGTCAACATCCTCGCGGAGTGCTGCGCCCTCTTCGTTCTTTCCAAACAGGAAGTAGGTATTGTTCTGCGGGAACAGGAAATCTTCGGTCTCCTCGTCGATCTCGTTTGCTTCCAGCTGACCTTCCAGTCCGAACTGCGGAAGCAGGTTGTCGATGATCGGTCCGTCGTCGATTGCCACATCAGCGGTTCCATCTACGATGTGCTGGTAGCGGACCTGGAAGTTTGCATTGGAATATACGATATTGATCTGGTGATCCGGGTTGTCTGTATTCCATTTTTCCAGTGCATTTGCGGTAAGGCTTCCTGCACTCAGCTCAATTTTGTATCCGCGGTCTGCCAGATCGGTAAGAGAAGTCAGCGGCTCATCGCCGGTTCTCTGAATGTATTCGTTGAAGCTGGTTTTATATGGTAAAGAGAAGTAGTAGGATTCTGCTCTCTCATCGGTATATCCATAGTTGTTGACTGCAATGTCGTACTGACCGCTCAGCACACCCTGCAGTGCATCTGCCTGCTCAATTTTCAGTTCATACTGCGGAAGGCGGTTGAACACTTCTTTTACGATATCGATATCGACACCGGTCAGCTCGTTGTCATCATTTACGTAAAAGTACGGTGCCAGTGTGCCGCTTGTTACAGCTTTGATCACTTTTTTCTCACCGGAATCCGATGCGGAGCTGCCTTCTGCGGAAGATGATGCTGCGGAACCGCTGCTTCCTGCATTTGCTGATGCATTGCTTCCGCATCCTGCAAAGCTTGCTGCCAAAAGGCCCGCCGCTGCCAATACTGCCCAGAATTTCTTTGTCTTTTTCATAATAAAATCCTCCTCATTTCCTCGTTCTTTTCAGTTCCGGCCGCACCCCGGCTGCCTGAGAGTGTTCCACCAGAGCGCTCCGGATTCTTCTGTCTTATCTCTTTATAAAAGTCCTTTCAGCGGATTAATCGATGCATCCACGGAAAGTACGCCGTTCTTCGGGTTTCTGTTTTCCCATTTCGGGCTGTTCCAGATGGTTTTTGAGATTTCTCCTGCGTAATCCTCGTAGGTCTCTCCCTCCGGATGGCGAAGGAATACTTCATCCGGTGTTTTGCTGAGTGTTCTTCTCGATCCATCGTCTGCCATCAGCTTCTCGAAATCTACTTTTGCAAGGATTCGTTCGTTGTATCCGCGGAAGAGAACCTCGCCTAATTTCTTTCCAGGTCTCGAAAGTGCCAGCACCTGCGGATCGCTTCCGTGACGGAAGGCCGGGATCGCATACAGCTCTTTTAAGTAGCCCCAGATATTTTTGTAATCACGAATCGGTTTCTTCACCGGTCCTACGTTGTGGAAGTAGCTGACATCCCAACGGATCAGAGTGACGTAAGCGCGGACATCGCTGTCGGTGATGTAGTCGCCGAACAGGAAACGGTTCGTCTCCAGCCGTTTGTCCAGCTTATCGAGGGATTCATAGAAATCTTCGTATGCCTCATCGTATGCTTCCGGTGACTGGCAGAATGCCATGCGGTAATGGCCGTTGTTGACATGC
>UMIB01041198.1_pt1 | contig 9894 bp, 10 predicted proteins | sample 1965641 | NCBI WGS metagenome assembly UMIB01 (sample SAMEA4836110, study PRJEB28245) | human gut metagenome | biome: gut microbiome; material: fecal sample | place: Denmark | collected 2008
CCATTTCACCGTATCATACGGATTGTTAAGGAAGAGGCCATTTATCAAAAGGAGTTCTGAAAATGAAAAAAATTATTGGAATCGCCATTTCCGTATTAATGGCTACACTTTTTTGCGTAACCGCGTTTGCGGTAGAGCCCCGTTGGAAAAACGTAATTGCCATCTCTCCGACTATTTCCGCGGAGTCCCAGTCCTATTCGAGCTATATTGTTGCAGATCCGAAGGCAACAAAGATGGAATGCACACTCGTGTTGTATGAGAAGGGCTTTTGGGGAAATTACACCGAAGTGGATCGTACATCTTCTACCTACTATGGATTCCGGCATGAATTCAATGGAAGCTATGCCATCAAAGCAGGAACGACCTACAAGCTAACCACTACAGTCACCGTCACTGCAAACGGCACGAGTGAAACCGTCAGCTACGATTTCGATAAACGATGCTAACACCTGCCCCCAGCCAAAGTACAAAATAAAGGCCTCTCAAAAAGCGCAAGGTTTGCCCGTTCGGGAAACTTTGCGCTTTTTTTGCTTTTTTTCAGAAACCATGAAACCTGAATGAGCCTTTTTACGGATAATACTATGAAATTCATTATTTTTATCTTGGACAATCTAGTTCAATAGGGAGCCGCTTTCTATGCTTTTTATCTATCTCGCCATGATTGACGATGATACGCAAAGATCAAAATTTGAGTACATCTACCACACATACTATGGAATGATGTATAAAGTTGCTTATGAACTCACAAAAGATCAGCGTCTAGCTGAAGATGCAGTACACGAAACAATGGTGAATATTATTGAAGATATTGATACCATACGTATGGACAACCCTAGCTCTATCCAGCAAAGATGGTAGTGAAACGGTTTTTCGTTCCAGTTCCAGGCACCCGGCATCCAACCGGGACAAGGTCAAAAGTCTCTCCAGTAACCATTGCATTCGTTCCAGCTGTGCAGTAAGCTGCCCGGTAAATTCCTGGCGCTTTTCCAGCGGTAGGTCTGGTCGTGCCAGCAAGTCCGCCATAACCAGCATTCCGGTAAGAGGGGTGCGCAGTTGATGGGAAATATTGTCCAGAAGCTGCTGCAAAAATTCCTTGTCATGAGCCAGCTGGGCACTTTGCTGACGAAGGGTAACGGTAATCTTGTGCAGATCGTTCTTCAGAAGGCTCAGTTCTCCTTCCCGATTGTCACGAATATCCAGAAGTTCCCCGCCTGCATATACCGAAGCCAGGTATTCTCCTAATTCCTGCAGCTTTTTATACCGGCTCCATGTTGTGCTCATCCAGAGCAGTGTGGTGAGAAGAACGGATCCGCTCCCTGTCAGTGCTGCCCAGGGGCCACCCAAAAAGCCACAGAGCAGCCCCGAAACAAAAGTCAGAGCCATGCTGAGGGCGATAGGCAGATATAATTCCTTATTTCTTGTCATGGCCATCTACCTCCAGCCGATAGCCCATTCCACGCACAGTGGAAATGAGAGGGTGTCCTGGCATTTCCAGCTTGTCACGCAGTCGCTTGATATACACAGACAGCGTTATATTCGGCTTACCTATCTGATTCCATCTATTCTGCAAATGGTCGATGACGGTCGCATCGCATTCAACCCAGCGGTCGAAATCTCCTATATGACAGAGGAACACCAGACATGGCTCAAAGAAGAAATGGATATGTGTGATGCTACACCGTCTTTGGTTCAGTCTCGGACGCTAAAGGATATGAGCCGAAATGGAACGCTGACGGAGAACTACTTGCATACCCTACTGACAGAAGAAAAGCCGAACCAGCGACAGAAGTTCTTCTTAAATCAGTCGGATGTGCAGCAATACTTCCCATCCAGCTATACACCGCAGCAGATGCAAAATGTCATCATATCACTGCTGCGGAATTGGGAGCATAAGCGGTCTAGCCGCCAGCGTCCACAACACGAAGAAGAACTGGAAAGATAAGAAAAATACAATATGTAATAGCTTACAAAATGTAGTTTTGTGGGTTTTCTTAAATGCACCCATTTTTAGGCAGGAGAAGTGAGATGCAATACGAATATTTTTACGGCGCTCAAGCCGAGCAGTTCTCTTTTTACCGCATACCCAAAGCGCTATTTACAGTGCCGAACTTCAGGGAGCTGTCCACCGATGCCAAGGTACTGTATGGGATTCTGCTGGATCGAATGAGTTTGTCGCTGAAAAATCAATGGATAGATGCACAGAACAAGGTTTACATTATCTTCACCGTGGATGAAATCATGGATGCACTGAACTGTGCCAACCAGAAAGCCACGCGCCTGATGGTGGAACTGGAAAAGCAGGCAGGACTTATCGAGCGCAAGCGACAGGGGCTTGGTAGACCGAATTTGATTTATGTAAAAAACTTCGCAGCAACGATAAATGGCAAGAGCTGTGAAAAAGCGGATTCTTGAAATGTGAATTTCACAGTTCTGGATTCTTGAAAATCACACGGAAATAAGACTGATAGTAACTAGACTGATACTAACGATACTGAAAATAGAAATACTTGTTGGAAAATTGAATAGGGGTGCTGACCATGCCGGGCGTAACGGAACGGGAAATCGCGCAAGCCAAGCAGATGAATTTGTACCAGTACATGCAGCTGTGTGAGCCGGATAACTTCAAGCCGGAAGGCACGGGGCAGTTTCGGCACAAGGGACACAGTTCGCTGAGCTTTGCGGAGAACGGCACATGGACGTACTTCAAGACGCACGCCACCGGACGCACCGCCGTGGACTACCTCATCAAAGTGGAGGGCGTTCCTTTTGTGGAAGCCGTGCGGCAGATCAACCGCATCCAGGGCGGCGTCATTCCGTCTTTCCAACCGGTACAAGCGCCGACCCCGCCGGTTCAGCCCAAGCCGCCGCGGAAGTTCAAGCTGCCGCAGCCGGACCCCAACAGTTATGCCGCCACCGCCTATCTGCGCAAGCGATGCATCCACCCCAATGTGCTGTCGTTCTGCAAGCAGAAGGGGATATTCTACCAGACCAGCATCAAAAATCACCCCAACTGCGTGTTTGTCGGGCGCGATGGGGAAGGGCAAGCCAAGGGCGGCAGTCTGCGCAGCTGCGGTGCGCAGCAGTTTCGGCGCGATATTCCCGGCAGCAGGAAAATCTACCCATTCTACATCGAGGCTGCCGCAGAGACCGACATGGTGGAGGTCTACGAAGCACCGATTGACGCCATGTCGGGGGCATCCCTGCGCATATTGCAACACGACGGCAACTGGCACAGCGTCCATTATCTGGCGCTGGGCGGCACAGGGTACGCGGCACTGGACGCCTATTTGACCTATTTCCCGAACATTCAGCGCGTTGTCTTATGCCTTGACAATGACGAGGCGGGCAGAAGCTGCTTTCGCAGGTAGTTGTATTGCTGATGCAAGACGATTTGAAGGTAGTCTAATGAAATTTCCCGTTGGGGCGTATTACATCCCCAGTAATTTCTGGGCGCTATTGGTGACGGATTGGTAAGTGTCCGAGGGGGATTCCCCGCAGTGTTTCTTGTATACGCGGAAAAAGGTCGAATAATTCTGAAACCCGCACTGCTCACAGGCTTTCTGCGGTTTCACGCCGTTCAAAATCAGAGTGCGCCCCAGCAAAATGCGTTTGTTGCGCACATAGCTCATGACCGGAATGTTGGCGTATTCCAAGAACATTTTGCGAATCGTGGACTCGGAAATATACATCCCGCCTGCAATGTCGGCGATGGTGTTGATTTCGGTCAGGTGATTGTCGATGTACTCCATCACGGCGGATAGCTTTTCATTGCGGCATTCCTCCTGACAGCTTTTGGTGTCATCAAAACAAAGCAGCAACAGAATCCGCGCCAGCGTGCATTTGCGCATTTCCTGCAATAGAATTTCGTTGCGATATTTTTCTTCCTGAAGGTTGAATTCGTCAAACAACTCCTCCAGCTCGCTGCCCGCAACGTCCAGCGCGGTCGGACAGTGGCGCAAAGGATCGAGAAGCAGGGGAGAGATATCCCGCGGCGAAAAGTTGATGACGATGCGCTCGTAATCTTCGCTGGGGTCAACAAAGCCCTGGTGATGTGTGCCGGGGGGAATGATCAGCAGCGTCTTGGGCTTGAGTTGGTATTGCCGCGCGCCGATCTCAAAGCGAGCCCGCCCGCGCAGGAAATACAGGAGCTCATAGTTTACATGAAAGTAATCGCAAAACATACTGCTTTTCTCTACCGGGTAATTGTTCAGCATCCGCTTAAAGGTATAGCCGTCGAATTCGTGGATAAACAATACAGAAATTTTCTACACCCCCTGTCACAATCTATGCACAGTGTACCATAGAAATATCAAAACTGCAATGGATATATGAAAAAATTGCAATTCCGTTTTTGGTAGAAACAGCGTATAGTCTAAGTACAGACAAGGCAACGGAACACAGGGGGATCGCTCGTGATGGTTCCCCTACAGAAAATATAGCCCGCAACAAGGAGGAAAACAACATGAAAAACCAACGCATTCTCAGCGCAGCTCTTGCCGTTCTGATGGCAGGATCACTGGCAGCCTGCGGCGGTGGTGCCGCCGGAAGCGCCCCCGCAAGCGACACGTCCGCCACTTCTTCGGCTGCAAGCGCATCGCAGGCCGCACCCGTCGACGAGTATAAGCAGTACAAGGGCGGCGACGTGGTACTTGCCACCGATGCCGTCTTTAACAACTTCTTTACCCCCTATCAGGCCGGCAACGCCATTGCATGGGGCAGCTTCTGCATGGAGCCTCTGGGCAAAAAGATTCAGGGCACCGCCGATGACTACGACCTTGTTCTGGCAGAATCTTTTGACGTGGACGAAGAAAACTTCCTGGTCACCATTCAGGTCAAGCAGGGCATCAAATTCCACGACGGCACGCCTCTGACGGCAGAAGACGTCGCCTGGACCATCCAGTCCTGGATCGACTACGGTCGCGGCGCACAGATTGGCAACCCCACCGAGGTTCGCCAGACCGGCGACTACACCGTTGAGGTGCAGTACCCCGAATTCAACGTAAACTACAAGACCTGGCTGCTGCCGATGCAGATTTTCTGCAAACACACCTTTGACACCATCGGTCTTGATGCGATGATGACTTCCTTCAACGGCACGGGCCCCTACGTCATGGATACCTACGTTGAGGACTACTCTCTCAGCTTTACCCGCAACGAGGACTACTGGCAGGAACATGATTGGGGTCCCGATACGGTCACCTTCCTGTACACCAGCGACGCTACCTCTATGGCAGCCTCTGTGCTGAACGGCGATGTGGATTACATGGTCATGGACGCTCCCGAAACGATGGAACTGTTTGAGGCCAACGGCTGGGAGCTGGTGCCTCAGTTTGCCAACGCCGGCAATGTTTCCTTTGTGATTCCCATCACCAACGTGCCTGATGATCCCTGGTCCAACGTCAAGGTGCGCGAGGCTGTGTTCAGCCACGGCATTGACCTGGTAGGCGCTGCCGCCGCCATTGTTGGCGAAGCCGGCTATCACACCGATGCCATCGGCTACAAGGAGGCCACCTACTACGACGAGGGTCTGGAATTTACCTCTCTGGACTACGAGCTTGCTAAGAAGATGTTGGCGGAAGCCGGCTACCCCGACGGCTTTAAGACCCGCATCGTTGCCGACGCCACCACGCAGACGCAGGCAACCGTCATTCAGGCAGAATTGAAAAAGCTGGGCATTGAGGCCGAAGTCGAAATGCCCGACATGAATGAAATGCAAAAATTCTGGACCGGCGAAAACACTGCCGGCGGCCTGATGGTCGGCGCCATGTACTTTGCTGACCCCATCCTGGACCGTCTGGATAAGTTCTACGGCCCCTACGGCTACATGGCCGGCTGCACCGATTGGACCGATGAGGAGTACGCCCTGTACGACAACATCCGTTCCGCCAAGAGCATTGAAGAGCAGGATGAGCTGATTTACAAATTCTGCGTACAGTTTGTGCAGAAGGACTTCCACTTCCTGCCCATCGCCAACGCCGTGGGCCGCGCCGCCGTCAGCGACCGCCTGATTCTGGGCGATATGGCAAGTCTGGGCATTTCCTACTGGAACCCCAACATGGTCGGCTGCAAGAACTGATGCCCCTGAAACCTTTATAAGCACTGCATCGGGAACGGCTGCCGGTTATTTCCGGCAGCCGTTCCGGTTAGGTGCCCTCGGCGGGCGCATCCGCCGCAACCGTAACACACCGAGCGACGCTCGCCCTTTTCAAAGGAGGCAACATCCAAAATGGCGAAATACCTTCTGAACCGTATCATGCAAACGATTGCCCTGCTGCTGATCGTTTCGCTGCTTTCCTTCTTTCTGGTTTCGCTGATGCCCAGTGATCCCGTCTACGCGCAGTTCGGCACCGACATCACGCAGGAAGAATATCAGGTCGCCTTTGTCCGTATGGGGTTGGATAAGCCCATCATCGTGCGTTATCTGACCTGGCTGGGCAACGTGCTCAAGGGAGATTTCGGAACCTCCTACTGTTACCATAAGGGCGTGTGGGAGGTCATCTCCGGCAAGCTGGGAACCACGCTGTATATGGCGGTTCTCTCGCTGCTGCTGTCAATGCCCATCGGCATCCTGCTGGGTACTGTCACGGCGGTCAAGCGCGGGCAATGGGCGGATACCATTATCACACTTTTTTCCAACCTGCTGATTGCCATACCGCAGTTCGTTACCGCCATCCTGTTCCTGTATTATATCTCGATGAAATGGAAACTGCTGCCCCCGCAGGGCTTTACTTGGCCATGGGTGGATATCCACAAGCATATCCAGCAGCTGATCATGCCGCTTACCTGCCTGACCCTGTGCGGTATCGCCGGCTTCTGCAGGCAGACGCGCTCCAGCGTGCTGGAAGTTCTGGGTCAGGACTATGTGCGCACGGCGCGCGCCAAAGGCTTAAAAGAAACACGCATCCTATGGAAGCATGTTATGAACAACGGGCTTATCCCCATTCTGACGATGATCGGCGGGCGTCTTGCCAGCCTGATCGGCGGCTCCATCTTTGTGGAGAACGTCTTTAACATTCCCGGCATGGGCAACCTGATGGTCAAGGCCGTCAACACGATGGATATCCCGGTCATTCAAGCGTTGGTCCTGATCACGGCGGCGGTTATCTCGGTGGCGTATATCATCACCGACCTGCTGTATGTCGCAGTGGATCCCCGCATCAGCCTGTCGTAAGCAAGAGGGAGGAGCAAGAAGATGAAAACCGGTTCTCTTTCGCAGGAGAGAAAAAAGAATCTCCGCCTGTTTCTGCGCAGAATGACCGCCCGAAAAATCGTCTTATTCGGTTTGATCGGCACGCTGCTTTTTGTTATTCTGGCGCTGTTTGCCCCCTTGATCGCTACCGTTGACCCCAACGAGATGGCCATGCTGGATAAGCTCGCAGACCCCAGTTCCGCGCACTGGTTCGGTACCGATATGTACGGGCGCGACATCTTTTCCCGCGTGGTGTACGGCGCACAGGTTTCGCTGATCATCGGCGTGACCTCGGTATTGCTGGCGTCGATCGTGGGCTGCTTCCTGGGTATGCTGGCCGCATACAACGGCGGCATTATCGACACGCTGCTGATGCGCTTTTGCGATGCCTTCTGCGCTATCCCGCAGATTGCTATCACTACGGCGCTGGTTTCACTCTATGGGCGCAGCGTTGCTTCCATGGCCTGCATAATGGGTATTTCCACCATGCCGGGCTTTATCCGCATGATGCGCGCCTCCTCGCTGTCCACCATCAGCAGCGAGTATATCCTTTCCGCCAAATTGCTGGGCGAGCACCCTCTAAAAATCCTCATCAAGCATGTTCTGCCCAACAGTATTTCTCCCATCATCATTATGGCGACCCAGACCATCGGCATCACCATCATGATGGAAAGCGGCTTGAGCTTTCTTGGCATCGGCATCACGGTACCCACGGCATCGTGGGGCACCATGGTCAACGAGGCCCGTCCGTTCCTGTTGACCCATCCGCTGTATGCAGGGGCTCCCTGTATCTGTATGGCCATTGCCGCCGAGCCGGAAGTACTGATTGCCGACGAAGCTACCACCGCGCTGGATGTCACCACGCAGGCACAGATTTTGGATTTGCTGCAGGAGCTTGCCCGCGACAAGGGTTTCTCCATCATCATCGTTACCCACAATCTGGGGTTGGTGGCCCGCTATGCCGACCGCATCTATGTTATGTACGGCGGCAATATTGTGGAATCCGGCGACAAGTTCACCCTGTTTGAAAACCCCATCCACCCCTATACCCGCGGTCTGCTGGACGCTATCCCGCGTCTGGACGACAGCAAAGACCGCCGTCTGACCCCCATTGAGGGCAATCCCCCCAGCCCGGTCAATCGCAAACCTTACTGCCAGTTCTATGACCGCTGCCGTTACCGCGAGGATCGCTGCACCCGTTGTGCCGCGCCGCTTACCGAGTACGAGCCGGGGCATAAGGTGCGCTGCCTGCTGAGCAGCGCCGAGCTGGACGAAAAGCAGAAACACCTTGTGCGAAGCGGTAAGGCGGTTGCCAAAAAGACTGTCAGCACCGAGCCGATTCTGCAGGTCGAGGGTTTGAAGATGTACTTCCCCGTGTACAAGGGGCTGATGAAGCGCAAGGTGGCCGATGTAAAGGCACTGGATGATGTTTCCTTCCCGGTATACCGCGGCGAAACGCTGGGCATCGTGGGTGAATCCGGTTGCGGAAAATCAACACTGGCACGCTGCATTATGCGAGCCTATAAGCCTACGGGCGGGCAGATCCTGTACGATGGCAAGGACCTTTGCCGCGCCAACGCTGCCGAGCTGCGCCGCGTACACGCCAAAATCGCCATGATATTCCAGGACCCCTTTGCTTCGCTGGATCCGCGCCAAAACGCCGGTTCTATTGTGGGCGAACCGCTGAAAGTCGGCAAGCTGTGCAACTCCCGCGAGGAGTATAACGCCCGCGTGGACGAACTGCTGACCATGGTAGGTCTGGACCCCTCGTTCAAACACCGTGTCCCGCGTGAATTCTCCGGCGGTCAGCGCCAGCGTCTTGGCATTGCCCGTGCCATTGCCTCACGCCCGGACGTCATCCTCTGCGACGAGCCTGTCTCGGCACTGGACGTTTCGATTCAGGCGCAGGTCATCAACCTGTTGGAGGACTTGCAGGCGGAACTGGGCATTACCTACCTGTTCATTGCCCATGACTTGTCGGTGGTCAAGCATATCAGCGACCGTATCATCGTCATGTACCTCGGCAAAATTATGGAGATCGCCCCCTGTGAGGAGCTGTACAGCCACCCGCTGCACCCCTATACCCGTGCGCTGCTCTCTGCCGTTCCCATCGCTGACCCCAAGGTGGACAAGGATCGTGAGCGCATAGAGATGCTGGGCGAGGTGCCCAGCGTTATGAACCGTCCCGCGGGCTGCCCCTTCAGCAACCGCTGTCGCTATGCCACCGAACGCTGCCGTACCGAAACGCCCCCTATGCGCAGCGTTGGCGCAGACCACAGCATTGCCTGCTTCCTGGACTTGTAATTCCATAGAAAGGATAGGCGCTATGATGCAGTTTTGCCAAAAAATCGACATCCACACCCACATGCTGGATAACGAAAGTCTGATTTCCCAACGGCTGACCGCCAACAAATACATGGGCTTTTCCCGCTGCGTGCTGCTGCCCGTGCCGGAAAACATGAGCATGGGCGGCCCTACCTTTTTTGCGGAGGACGCCTACGCGCTGAGCCGGCGCTACCCCGAACACTTTACCTGGATGTGCAACCTTTGCCCCGACGGAACTGACTTGACCCACGAAAAAGTCAAGCGCTATAAGCAGATGGGCGCTGTCGGTCTGGGCGAGTTCGGCACCCGCATCCGTTTTGATGACCCCAAGATGGATCACCTGTTTGCCGTGTTGGAGCAGGTGCAGATGCCCTTTTTGT
>UMIB01009371.1_pt1 | contig 9892 bp, 10 predicted proteins | sample 1965641 | NCBI WGS metagenome assembly UMIB01 (sample SAMEA4836110, study PRJEB28245) | human gut metagenome | biome: gut microbiome; material: fecal sample | place: Denmark | collected 2008
TCTGTGTCGCCTTCGGCATCATCGGCTGGCTGATGAACAAGTACGAGTTCCCCCTTTCTCCCATCCTGTTGGCCCTTATTCTGGGACCCATGTGCGAGAAGAACTTCGTGCGCTACATGAACATCCAGCGCGGAAACTTCTTCGCCATCACCACCTCTCCCATCGCTATGGTCTTTGCAAGCGTGGCCATCCTCGTTATCATCTACTCGGTCTATAACCAGAGCAAGATCAACAAGCGCACCGCTGCAAACGCTGCACAGGAGAAGGCATAACCCCCAACATCCAGACAAGCTCTGTCTTTTACATTCCCATGAAGCTGCGGCTGTCCCGTTCCGGCGGGGCGGCCGCGCTTCGCTTTTGGTGTGACCTGCGGACAGAGACGTAAACGAAAAAGGCCCTCCCGGTTTTGCCCGGGAGGGCCTTATCGTTTTGCTGCACGCTTACTTTTCGGCGGGCGTCTCCGGAGCAGTGGGCGCTTCCGAATGGCGGCACTTGGCCAGCATATCCAGCTCCGGCATCAGCTCGGTGCTGATGACCGACAGCATCTGCTCCATCTTGTCGCAGTCCTCTGCGGGGAACCGCTGACGCACTCGCTCGATGACGGTGTGCAGGTAGGAGTAGCTGATGCTGTAGTAATCGATGTATTTCTGGGTGGGGCGCAGATAGTACTCGCGGCGGTCGGTGGTGGACTGGATCTTCTCCACATAGCCCTTTTTCACGAGGCTGCCGATCTTGTAGGCCGCGTTGGGAGTGGAAATGCGCATCATGCGGGAGAACTCCGCAATGGTCGGCTCGCCCATCGCCATGATGCCCTCCATGCAGAAGGACTCCACCGTGGTCAGCGTGGCCTCGCGGGTGGCAAAGCGCTGAAATACATTTTGATAAAAGTGCAGCTTGAATTTGGTATAAACGTCCTGAAAGACTTCTTCCAGCATGGATTCTCCTTCCATGAGCCTAATAGCTCAAAAAATTTACTCTTTTTACAGTATACCATGATTCTGGCCGGAGGGGAAGAGAAAAATCCACGATTTTGGTGGAAATTTTAGGCTTTTCCGGACTTTTTCTTCCCGGGATGGCCCATCCGTGCCCTGACGATGCTCAGGATCACAAGCTCGATGACGACGGCACAGGCCAGCAGCACGAAGGAGGTCAGGACGTTGGCAGCCTCGCCGAGGACGGCCTGCGCTGCGCCGCAGAGCAGGTAGCAGCCCGCCGAAATGGCGGCGGCGGTCATGGCATAGGGCAGCTGAGTGGAGACATGGTTGACATGGCTGCAGTGGGCACCGGCGGAAGCCATGATGGTGGTGTCGGAGATGGGCGAGCAGTGGTCGCCGCAGACCGCGCCGGACAGGCAGGCGGCGATGGAGACCACCAGCATCTCACCCTCCGGGAACGCATGGCAGACGATGGGCACGAGGATGGAGAAGGTACCCCACGAAGTGCCGGTGGCGAAGGCGAGGAAGACGGCCACGAGGAAGATGATGATGGGCAGCAGGTACTGCAGCGCCGCAGCGGAGCCGCTGAGCAGGCTGGCGACGTAGTATTTTGCGCCCAGCAGGCCGGTCATGCCGGAAAGGGTCCACGCCAGCGTCAGGATGAGCATGGGGCTGACCATCGCTTTGAAGCCCTCGGGGATGCAGGCGGCGAAGTCCTGAAAGGTCATGACGCCCCGCACCCGGTAGAAGACGAAGGTGAACATCAGGGCGATGGAGCTGCCCATCACGAGGCCCACAGAGGCGCTGCAATTTGCGAAGGCGGTGATGAAGTCCACGCCCTCGAAAAAGCCGCCGGTGTACACCATGCCGAAGATGCAGGCCGCGATGAGCACCAGCACCGGTGCGATGAGGTCTACCACATGGCCGCGGGCGTCGGAGCCGTCGTCCACATCGTCGCCGTAGGGGCGGTCGTCGGTGGTGAAGAGGTCGCCCAGCAGGGCGTTGTCCTCGTGCTTCTTCATGGGGCCGTAGTCGAAGCCGCTGAAGATGAGGAAGAGGCTCATCACCATCGTGAGGATGGCGTAGTAGTTATAGGGGATGGTGCGCAGGAACATGGTGAAGCCGTTGATGCCCGAGCCTTCCGGCACCGAGGAGGTGACGGCGGCAGCCCAGCTGGACACCGGCGCGATGATGCAGATGGGGGCGGCGGTGGCGTCGATGAGGTAGGCCAGCTTTGCGCGGGAGACCTTCTGCCGGTCCGTGACCGGGCGCATGACGGAGCCGACGGTCAGACAGTTGAAATAGTCGTCCACAAAGATGAGGATGCCCAGCAGCAGGGTGGCAAACTGTGCGCCTGCCCGGGTGTGGATGTGGGTGGAGGCCCAGCGGCCGAACGCGGCGCTGCCGCCGGCCTTGTTCATCAGGGCCACGAGGATGCCCAGCATCACCAGAAAGACGAGGATGCCCACATTGCTGGAATCGGACAGCTTGGAGATCATACCGCCGTCCTCGTTGAAAAAGAGGGTAGTCAGCGCAAGCTCAAGGTTGCCGTTGGCGTAGAGCAGCGCACCGGTGGCGATGCCCACCAGCAGCGAGGTGTAGACCTCCTTGGTGTTCAGGGCCAGAACGATGGCCACCACAGGGGGCAGCAGGGAGAGCGCAGAGCTGTATACTGCGCAGGTGTAGGTGGAGGGGTCGGCGATCTTGCCGGGCGTTGCTGCGGTGCACCACAGCAGCAGGGCAAACACCAGAAGAGCACCCACCCACGAAAGATTGGTTTTTTTCATGATAAGCTCCTCACTTGATTTTTTTGCGGTCTGCCGGGCAGACTATCCCCAAGAACGGGGACGGAAGGGGGTGTTGGCTGCGCCGGACTATAAAGCGATGTATCTGGAACTGTTCCGCGCCAGCGAGCAGGCAGCCCGGCTCCTGCAGGAAGCACAGGCCCGGGCCGAGCAGCAGCTTCTGGCTGCCGACCCGCCGCCCATCGAGCTTGCCGGGCGCGGAGAGCAAAAAGATTAACCTTTCTTGCTCTCGGCCTTGGCAGCAAATTTGGCGTCGTTGACCACGAAGCGCTCGTGGACGCCGCCGCCCACGGGGCCTTTCTCGTCGTACAGGGACACCTTGAACACCAGCTTGCGGCCCTCCACAGCGGTCAGCTCGCTCTCGCAGGTGACGGTCATGCCCACGGGGGTGGGGGCGGTGTGCTCCAGCTCCAGCTTGGTGCCCACAGAGCCGCAGCCTTCGTCCAGTGCGTCGGCGACGCTCATCCAGCAGGTCTTTTCGGCCAGCGCCACCAGTGCGGGGGTGGCGAAGACGTTCAGCGTGCCGCTGCCCATCGTCTTGGCGGTGTTTTCAGGGGTGACGGCGACGCTCTGTCTGCCGCGGATGCCAGTCTCTAACATAAAAATGCCTTCTTTCTCAAATCTTCGTCCTGCCGCAGTTTGCGGCAGATAATTTCACATTCGTAAGGATACCACAAAATATCGGCCATTGCATCTGTTTTCGGGATTTTTTCTCCAAAACTCTTTCCGCCTGAAGCCAAAAGCGGTATCATAAGCTGGACAAGGAGGGGGAGAAGATGAATGATTTCTGGAAATCCTACGACATCACCCACGCTGAATTTGGAGCCGATTACCGGTGTTATCCGCTGTATGGCGGCATCCACCTCACAGAATTGGCTCTTTCGCTTGCATTCATTGCAGGAATGGCTTGGTGGTATCGCCGCAGCTCTGCCAGCACCCGGCGGCGTATTTTAATAGGAGTCACTCTCCTACTTGTGCTGGACGAAGCTGCCCTCCTGCTGGGGATGGAGCTGACCGGTCAATGGAACTGGAGTTATCTGCCCCTGCACCTGTGCAGCATCAATGTCTTTGTCTGCCTATACAACACCCTCACGGACAGGAATTGGTGCAAAGAGGAACTGTATGCCCTCTGTATCCCGGGCGCAATGCTGGCCCTGCTCTGCCCCAGCTGGCTGGATGTCCCCTCTTGGTGGACGCTCATCAATCTGCACTCCGTCAGTATCCATGCCCTGCTGGTACTCTATCCTACCCTGCTGGTGGTGGGTGGCTATCGTCCCAGCCCTCGGCGAATCCCACAGGTGCTGACGTTTTTGTTTGGATCTGCCCTGCCCATCTACTTTTTGAATAAGCCGCTTGGCACCAACTTCTATTTTCTCAATAATCCCTATGGGAATATCATCACCAGTACATTTACAGAGCTGCTAGGTGAAAAGTATTATATTCTGGGCTTTCTGCCTGCCATCGCGCTGGCGCTGGCCGTTATGTATCTGCCGTGGGCCTTGAAGGAGTGGCGGAGCAGAGGGAGGACATAAAACACAGCAGGGATGTTTTGAAGAAAAAATTATGGGGAAAATTTGTTAAAATTCAATAAAACAAAATATGGAAGTACCTAAAGGAGAACGATACAACAAATACGGCTGCATAAAAATCGAAAAGAATATATAGAGGAAAAGCAATTCGAATAGAGTTGCTTTTTTCTTTCCAAATCACACTCTTCCTGCAAAATGAAACCGCAAGCTGATTGCAAATTTCCGGCGTTTTACGGTTTATTTTGTCAATTTGGGAGGCATGATAAGTTTTTGTGCCAAAACGCTTGACAGGGGGGCGTCTGCGTGTTATCATGAATACATGAACAGATGTTCATATGTAAAAACGAAAGGGTGACAACGATGGCTGAAGAAGTCACTTCCCCCGAAAAGCTGCCCAAGATCCCGCCGGTGCTGCCGGACGATGAGGTGCTCTATGAGCTGGCCGACCTGTTCCGGGTGTTCGGCGACTCCACCCGCATCAAGATCCTCTATGCCCTCCACGACGACGAGCTTTGCGTGCAGGACATCGCAAACGCCGTCCAGCTCAGCCAGTCGGCGGTGAGCCACCAGCTGCGGGTGCTGAAGGACACAAAGCTCGTCCGCTTCCGCCGCGACGGCAAGACCGTCTACTATGCGCTGGACGACGACCATGTGCGCAGCATCCTCTCGATGGGCATGGACCATATCGAAGAGTGATGCCCCCTGAAATGCTGCAAGCCCTGCCGCACCCTGCGGCGGAGCGGCTATATAGAAAGAAAGGCTGGTACTTATTATGAAAAAGAGCTACAAGATCGAAGTGGACTGCGCAAACTGCGCTCAGAAGATGGAGGATGCCGCCAACACCGTTTCTGGCGTGGCAAAGGCTACCGTCAGCTTCATGACCCAGAAGATGAACGTCGAGTTTGCCGAAGGCGCTGACCCCAAGGCCACCATGCAGAATGTCCTCGCCGCCTGCAAGAAGGTGGAGGACGACTGCGAGATCTTCGGCATCTGAGCGTCTGCCGCAGCGGACGAGATGCGGGTGGAAACTGTGGAAAAATGAATCGGTTTTCAACAATTTCCACCGTGTTTTCAACATCCTTTGCGCAAAAGTGGAAAAATAAACGCGCATTTGAGGCTTTTTGCGGGAAAACATCGTGGAAAAGCCGGGGGAAAGGGTGGAAAACAAGCCCCTTGTGGGGAAAACCTGTTGAATCTGAGAAAAGTGCCCCAAAGGAGGCCTGAGACCCATGACGAAAAAACAAAAGAAAATGCTCTACCGCATCCTCGCCGCTCTGGCGCTGGTGCTGGTGCTCAAGCTGCTGCCGCCCCTGCCTATGGCGGCAGAGCTGCTGCTCTACTGCATCCCCTACCTCGTGGTGGGCTGGGACGTGCTCCGCAAGGCCCTGTTGGGCATCAAGAACCGTCAGGCCTTCGATGAGTGCTTCCTGATGGCAGTCGCCACCGTGGGCGCATTCGCGCTGGGCGACTACGTCGAGGGCTGCGCCGTTATCATCTTCTATCAGATCGGCGAGCTGTTCCAGAGCGTGGCCGTCGGCAAAAGCCGCCGCAGCATCTCGGCCCTGATGGACATCCGGCCCGACTATGCCAACATCGAGGGCGAGGACGGCAAGCTGGAACAGGTGGATCCCGACGAAGTCGAGGTGGGCACGGTCATTGTGGTCCAGCCCGGTGAGCGTGTGCCCATCGACGGCGTCATCGTCGAGGGCGCTTCCACCCTGAACACTGCCGCCCTCACCGGCGAGAGCCTGCCCCGCGATGTCCAGTCCGGGGATGAGGTCATCAGCGGCTGCGTCAATATGAGCGGCCTGCTCCGGGTCAGGACCACCAAGGAGTTCGGCGAATCCACCGTCTCCAAGATCCTCGACCTTGTGGAAAATTCCAGCATGAAGAAGGCCCGGGCTGAAAACTTCATCACCCGCTTTGCCCGGGTCTACACCCCGGCGGTCTGCTACGGCGCTCTGGCGCTGGCCTTCATCCCCCCCATCGCCCTGCTTCTCATGGGCCAGCCGGCCCGCTTCGGGGACTGGGTCTACCGTGCCCTCACCTTCCTCGTCATCAGCTGCCCCTGCGCTCTGGTCATCTCCATCCCGCTGAGCTTCTTCGGCGGCATCGGCGGCGCGTCCGCCTGCGGCATCCTCGTCAAAGGCTCTACCTATCTGGAAGAGCTGGCCAACACCGGCGTCGTGGTATTCGATAAGACCGGCACCCTGACGCAGGGCACTTTTAAAGTCACCAAGATCTGCCCCGTGGAGGGCGGTGCGGAGGAAGCCCTCGTGGAGGCTGCTGCGCTGGCCGAAAGCTGGTCGAAGCATCCCATCTCCCTGAGCATCAAGGCCGCCTACGGCAGGGACATCGATGCCGCCCGCGTCACCGATGTGGAAGAGCTGGGCGGCCACGGCGTCACCGCCAAGGTGGATGGCAGGCCGGTGGCGGCGGGCAACGCCCGCCTGATGGAGAAGCTGGGCCTTTCTGTCCCCGATGTGCCCCAGACCGGCACCATCGTCCATGTGGCCATCGATGGCGAGTATGCGGGCTACCTGCTCATCGCCGATGTGGTGAAGCCCCACAGCGCACAGGCCATCAAGGGCCTCAAGCAGGCCGGCGTCCGCAAGACGGTCATGCTGACCGGCGACGCCGAGCCGGTGGCGAAAGCCGTCTCGGCAGAGCTGGGCCTCGATGAGTACCATGCGGGCCTGCTGCCCGGCGACAAGGTGGATCAGATCGAGAAGCTCATCGCCGAGAAGCGGCCCAAGGAGAATCTGGCCTTCGTGGGCGACGGCATCAACGACGCCCCCGTCCTCTCCCGCGCTGACATCGGCATTGCCATGGGCGCACTCGGTTCGGACGCCGCCATCGAGGCCGCAGACGTCGTCCTGATGGACGACGACCCGGCTAAGATCGCCCTCGCCATGCGCATTGCCCGCCGCACCAAGGGCATCGTCTACCAGAATATCGTCTTTGCGCTGGCCATCAAAGCGGCCTGCCTGCTGCTGGGCGCGCTGGGCATCGCCAATATGTGGGCTGCCATCTTCGCGGACGTCGGCGTTATGGTCCTCGCTGTTCTGAACGCTACCCGCGCCCTCTACACGAAGGACCTCGTAAAGAAGGATAAGCTGGACTAAGGGCCGCATCCTATCGCAAAAAGAAAGCATCCGCAGAGGGTGTTTCTCCGAAAAAAGCTCGGAGAGCCGCCTCTGCGGATGCTTTTTGTCTGTCGGCAGGGGGAAACTCCTCTCTTGCAATGTATTATAAACCTGTTATAATACTAGAATGGAGGGTTGAAGCCAATGCAAGAACAAAACGAAATAAAATTGAACCGTGCGCCGGTGTGGCGCGCGTTCCGGGCCGCAGCGCCCCAGACGCTGCCGGTGTTTGCCGGATATTTGGTGCTGGGCCTCGGCTACGGCATCTATGTGCAGTCGCTGGGTCTGCCGGTCTGGCTGCCGCCCCTGATGGGCACGGTGGTGTATGGCGGCTCGCTGGAATTTGTGCTGGCGTCGCTGCTGCTGGGCAGCTTTGCGCCGGTGTCGGCCTTTCTGATGGCCCTGATGATCCAGGCGCGGCACCTCTTCTACGGCCTGACCATGCTGCAGCGCTACCGGGGCTACGGCCTGCGCAGCGCCTACATGATCTTCGCCATGAGCGATGAGACGTTCTCCATCACCTGCTCAGCAGAGCCGCCGGAGGGGGTGGACCGGGGCTGGTTCATGTTCTTCATCACCCTGCTGGACCAGTTCTACTGGGTCGCCAGCGCGGCCATGGGGGCGGCCCTCGGCGCAGTCCTGCCCTTCAGCACCGAGGGCGTCGATTTTGTCATGACGGCCATGTTCGTGGTCATCTTCCTCAATCAGTGGGAGAAGGAAAAGCAGCACGCCAGCGCCGTCATCGGCCTCGCTGCGCCGCTGGTCTGCCTGCGCATCTTTGGCGCGGGCAGCTTCCTCATCCCCTCGATGGTCTGCATCCTCGCGGCCCTGCTCCTGCTCCGCCGTCCCATCGAGGCCAAGGAAAGCGAGGCAGCACGATGAGTGATCTCCAATTCATCCTGACCATCGCCGTCTGTGCGGCGGCGACCATGCTCACCCGGTTTCTGCCTTTTCTGGTGTTCGGCTCCCGGGGCGGCAGGGTGCCCGAGGTGGTAGAATATCTGGGCCATGTGCTGCCCGCCGCTATCTTCGGGATGCTCATCGTCTACTGCCTCAAGGGCGTCAGCTTTGCCACAGGCAGCCACGGCATCCCCGAGGCCATCGCCATCGGCGTGACCGTCGCGCTCCATAAGTGGAAGCATCAGACGCTCGTCTCCATCGCAGGCGGCACGCTGTGCTATGTGCTGCTGGTGCAGATGGTGTTTTGAAAATGTGGTCGTGCTGGTCAAACCGGCACGATTTTTGATTTTTTAGTGATAGAACGTATCAAAATTGACCTGCCGGTAGAACCGCTGCTGCAACTGATCGAAGCTGTCGCAGTCCTGTGCCAGCAGCCACATGATCTTGGTCACCACGGCCTCGATGGTCATGTCGTGGGCCTCGAGGAAGCGGAAGCGGTTCTTGACCCGCTTGCCCACCTCGTAGATGCCCACATCGCTGCCCTCGTAAGTCACCTGTGTGGTGAGGATGAGCACCTTGCGGGTCTTGTCGTAGTCGCCGAGGCCCTCGGCAAAGGCGTCCATCAGCCGCTGGGGGATGCCGCCTACGCCGAAGCTCTCCACGATGACGCAGTCGTAGAGCCGGAAGATGTCCGGAATGAGGTCGGGGCTGAGGCCCGGCGTCAGCTTGAGCAGAAAGACCCGGGGGCTGAGGGCGCGGCCAAACTCCACCGGGCCGGTGGGCCAGGGCGAGGGCACATACCGCACCAGACGGTCGCCCTGTACCAGCGCCAGCGCCGGAAAATTCACGGAGGCGAATGCGTCGTAGCTGATGGTCTTGTTCTTTTTGGCGCGGGTGCCCGCGATGACGTGCCCGCCGAACACCACCATAACGCCCCGGCTGCCGGGGTCAAGGGCGCAGATGACGCTGTCGCGCAGGTTTTTCTTGGCGTCGGTGATCTCGTTGGAGATGGGCTGCTGTGCGCCGGTGAGGATGATGGGCTTGTCGGCGTTCTGGATGAGGTAGGACAGTGCCGCCGCCGAGTAGGCCAGTGTGTCGGTGCCGTGGCAGATGATGAAGCCGTCGTAGAGGGCGTAATTTTCCTGCACGGCCTTTGCCATCATCAGCCAGTGCTCCGGGCCGAGGTCGGTGCTGTCGATGCTGCACAGGGCCAGCGTGTCGGGGCAGCAGAGGTCGTTCAGCTCGGGCAGATGGGCCAGCAGCTCTTCGCTGGTGAGCACGGGCTTGAGGCCCTGCTGGGTGCGGACGCTGGCGATGGTGCCGCCGGTGGTGATGAAAAGCAGGCGCTGCTTTGTGGACATAAGTAAAAGCCTCCATTGGGAAGATAAAAAATCAAATTCAAGGAAAGTATAACACACTCTCCGGCCCTTGCAAAGTGGAGTTCCGGCGGGAAATGGAGGCTTTTGGAACTTGGTCACAGAAATGTGGGGATTTTGGTGTATAATAGAAGGGTAGAGCGAGGTGGCGCGGGGGTAGAGCGCTCTTACGCTAGGTTAATGTTCTCTTTTGCGTGCCAA
>UMIB01004538.1_pt1 | contig 9891 bp, 6 predicted proteins | sample 1965641 | NCBI WGS metagenome assembly UMIB01 (sample SAMEA4836110, study PRJEB28245) | human gut metagenome | biome: gut microbiome; material: fecal sample | place: Denmark | collected 2008
TCATGGCCAGCAGCATCTTGCGCAGGTTCTCGGCCTGCAGCTCTTCGATATTGGAAAATTGGATCTTGGTCAGCTTGGTGACGCCGTCCACCAGCGCGGCCACCTCTTCGCCGAAAGCGGCGGTCAGGTCGGTCAGCGTGGTGGGGGTGTCCTCCACCACGTCGTGGAGCAGGGCGGCGGCGATGCTCTCGCTGTCCATGCCGAGGTCCAGCACGAGGCGGGCCACGGCCAGCGGGTGGCAGATATAGGGCTCACCGCTGCGGCGGCAGACCCCCTTGTGGGCGTCGTTGGCCAGATTGTAAGCCTTTTCTATCATGGCCATATTGTAGGCTTTGCCGCTGGCTTTGATGGCCTCCACCAGCTTCTCCCAGGTCACGATCTCGGGCCGCACCTCCGAGGGAAGGGTCCCCTCAGGGGCGTTGGCCGGCAGGGCCGTTGCGGCCACGGTAGCCATCTCCGTCACCGGCACGGGCTGGTGGAGATGGGTCTTTGCAGAGTAGCTGTCCTCTTTCGCCGCAGCCGGTGCTGCGGGCGAGGGGGCGACAGGTTTCTTTCCCTCAGGCATCTTTATCGTTCCTCCAGACATTTCAGGATGGGCGCATCGGCAAGGTTCTTCTTTCCGGTGGCAGGCACGAGTTCCCAGAACTTTGCCCCGCCCCGGTCAGCCGCTGTGATGAGGCCGACCTGTTCCAGCGCGGAGATGGCCACCAGCGTCCGGCCGGTGTTCTCCTCGCCAAGTTTTGCAAACAGGGGCTGCAGGTCTTCGGCGTGCCAGCGCCGCGCCTGCAGCTCCCGATAAACGGTGATGATATGGCTGCGCTCCGGGGCGATGCTCTCCTTCTGCTCCGGCGTCAGGGGCGTACCCCGGCGCAGCGCCTGCACCAGCGCGGCCTGCTCTGCAGCTGTGTTGCCGAGGCCCGCCGGGTGCAGCTCGATGATGCGGCCCGACAGCTGTGCGCCCCGGGGCGAATCGTAGACCGAAAGGCTGATGGCTGCGTCCACGACGTCGCCCGTCGAGTAAGGCACCTGTTCCGGGTGCATCCCGAACCAGACGGCGTAGATGCTGGAATTGCCCTGCCGCAGACGCAGGCGGCAGTGCTTGCCCTCCGAGACGGCGTAGACGCCCTCCACGACAGCCCTTTCCAGCACGAAGACCGGGCTGGGGTTGTCGGCACCGTAGGGTGCCAGCTGGTCGAGACGGCGGACGCTCTCCACCGTCAGGCGGTCGAGGTGGACGGACAGATCACATTCCAGCGGCGGGGTGCGCAGCACGGGACACTCCCGGGCCGCCCAGTCGTTGAGCCGCTGGCGGAGCGTCTGCAGATCCTCTTCCCGTACCGAGAGGCCCGCTGCCATGGCGTGGCCGCCGAAGCGGAGCAGGATGTCGGCGCAGGAGGCGATGCACTCGTGCAGGTTGAAGCCCTGCACGCTGCGGCCGCTGCCCTTGCCCTCGCCGTGCTCATCCACCGACACCACGATGACCGGGCGTCCGGTCTTTTCCACAAGGCGGGAGGCCACGATGCCGATGACGCCGGGGTGCCAGTCTCTGCCCCAGAGCAGGATGACCCGGTCTTCGAGGCGTTCCGGCTCAGCGTCCAGCAGCTCCTGTGCGGCTTTGACGATCTCCATCTCCGTCTCCTGCCGCTGGATGTTGATGTCGCTCAGCTTATGGGCCAGTTCGACCGCCCGGTCTTCGTCCTCACAGAGCACCAGCTGCAAAGCGGTGACAGCGCTGTCCATCCGGCCCGCCGCATTGATGCGGGGCGCGATGGCGTAGCTGATGTTCTCTGCCGTCACCGGCTTGCCTGCAAGGCCCACTTCTTCCAAAAGGGCGCAGAAGCCGGGTCTGTCCGTATTTTGCAGCTGGCGCAGACCTGCTTTGACGATGGTGCGGTTCTCCCCTGTCAGGGGCATGACGTCGGCCACGGTGCCAACAGCGGCGAGGTCGCCGCAGTATTCCAGCATCTCTTCCGGCGGGCAGCCATCCAGCGCGGCGCAGAGCTTGAAGGCCACGCCCGCGCCGCACAGGCCCTTGAAGGGGCTGTGGTCATCGGCACGGCGGGGGTCCACGATGGCCGCTGCCTGGGGCAGGGTGTCGTGGGGCAGATGGTGGTCTGTGATGATGAGGTCGATGCCGAGGCTGGCCGCGAATGCGGCTTCCTCTACGGCAGAGATGCCGTTGTCCACCGTGACGATGAGGCGGCAGCCCTTATCATAAATCGACTGGATCGCGTTCTTCGAGAGGCCGTAGCCGTCGCCCTCCCGGCTGGGCAGCATACACTTGACGGCGGCGCCCATCCCTTTCAGGTGCTGATAGAGCAGGGCCGTGGCGGTCACACCGTCCACGTCGTAGTCGCCGAAGACGACGATGGTCTCCCCTTCGTCGATGGCCCGCAGGATGCGCTCGCAGGCTTTGTCCATGTCGGTCAGGAGCATGGGGTCGCTCAGCTCTTCTTCGCCCGCCAGAAGGGTCAGCGCCTCGGCGGGGTCGGTGATGCCCCGGGCAGCGAGGATGCCGGCCAGCAGGCCGGCTTCTTTCTGCTGGGCCGCGAGGACAGAGCGGTACTTTTCCTCGCTCCACTCTTCGTCCATGTTCTGGTATTCCAGCTCTTCGGTGTTCTGCTGGGCGATGGCCGCTGTCAGCTCTTTCAGGGCGGCGCGGTCAACGGTCTTGGTGTTCCAGGCCCGGTAGGTCATCGCAATCCCTCCCCGGCCAGACCATCGTTCGCCAGCATCCCCTGCAGCGCAGCGATCTCGCTGGAAACGTCCAGCGCCACGTCCGACAAAAGCTTATCGTAGAGGTTATCATAAGCCTGATTCAGGGTGTGCAGGATGCCCGCAATATCCCGGCGGATGGCCTCCGCGTTCTCGCCCTGCTGGCTCTGCACGTCGTTGTAGGTGTGCAGGAGCTTGAGGGTGATGGGGATATAGTATTCCGCAAAGCGGCGGGCCTTGGGCAGGCTCTCGGGGTGGGCTTCCAGCCAGGCACAGATGGACTCGGTGGTCTTCTGCATATGCTGCAGCTCCTCCACAGCCCGCTCATCCTCCATGAGCTCCTGCTCCTTCTCGAGCACCTGCGCAAAGCGGCGGGCCGTCTCGAGGTTCAGGGGAACTTCTCCGGCCTGTTCCGGCGCTTTTTCCGGTTCGGGCTGGGGCTGATTTTCCTGTGCGGCGCGGTAGTCCTCTGCCGTCAGGTAGAGCTTGTCGTTTTTCTCGTCCAGCCAGGCACTGAGCCAGCCCCTGTGGATGAATTTCCGCAGCATCTTGAGAGCTTTGGTCTTCTTTTTATGCGTCAGGTCGGCCAGCATGGAGAGGGACAGGCCCTTGTGCCAGTCGAAGCCCTCGGCGGTATCGGCGTAGAGCTCCAGGGTCTTGGCGGCCTTCATACGGGACGCGCCCGCTGCGGTCAGCCAGCCGAACACAGCGGTCACAGCGGCAGAGCACCACCCCGTCACCGCGATCGCACCCAGTGCGAGATCACCGATGGCGCTGAGGACCGTCATATCAGCCGCCACTATCACGCCGCCGGACGTGAACGCCCCCGCCGTGCCGAAGCAGGCGATGGCCGTGATGCCGAAGATGACGGCGAAGGTGATGCCGGTCGCCAGCATGGCCACGCCTGCGCTGTGGCGCTTTTTGGCGCTGGTGCGGATATTCTCGATGGCCGTCGGTTCCGGCTTCTTTGCAAAGAAATTGCGCGCCCAGTCGGTCATCCCGCTGGCGCTGGCGCTGCTTCTGGCCTCCTCGGCCCGCTTCTGGTACTCCTGTTTTCCGGCCTGAAAGGCCCGGCCTGCCTCCGAGATGCCATAACCGGCGGCGTTCACCGCGGCGCGGCCCACATCCCACACACGGTCGCCGATCTCCTCGCCCCGGCCCTCAAAGCCGTGTCGGAAGGAGTCGGACATGGTGTCGCCCAGCTCGCGGAGCTGGCGTTCCAGCTCCTGCTGCACCTTACGGCCTTCGCTGTCCTTCGCCGTGCGGTTAAAATCGTCTTCACGATCAGTCATTCAACTTCTCACCCTTCTGCCGGGCTGTACCGGCTGATGATGGCGCGGGCCACCCGCAGGCCATCGACGGCGGCACTCATGATGCCGCCCGCATATCCGGCACCCTCGCCGCAGGGATACAATCCTGCCAGCTGGGCGCATTCAAAATTTTCTTCCCGTTTCAGCCGCACCGGGCTGCTGGTACGGGTCTCGAGGCCGGTCAGAATGGCCTCGGGGGCGGTGTAACCCGCAATTTTCCGCTCGTAAGCCCGCAGACCGGCCCGCAGGGTGTCGGCCAGTTCGGTCGGCAGCAGTGCGCCGAGGTCCGCAGCGACGACGCCCCGGTCATAGGTGGGCTGGACGCGGCCAATGTTCAGCCGGCCCCTGCCCTCCAAAAAGCTCTGGATGTTCTCCGCCGGGGCAACATACTCTCCGCCGGGACGGCCTGCCGCATAGGCCCGGGCTTCCAGCTCCCGCTGGAAGGCGATGGCCTTCCGGGGGTCGTTGCCGAAGTCTTCACCGCCTACGCTGACCACCACGGCCGCGTTGGCATTCCTGCCGCTGCGGGCGTGATAGCTCATGCCGTTGGTCACGACGCGTCCCTTTTCGCTGGCCGAAGCCACCACCTGGCCGCCCGGACACATACAGAACGTATAAACGCACCGTTTTTCAACGTGCTGCGAAAGTTGATATTCGCCGCGCGGCAGAGCCGGATGGCCCGCCGCCTCGTGGTAGAGGCTCTTTTCGATCTCCGATTGGAGATGCTCTGCCCGGAAGCCGACGCTGAAGGGCTTGCACTCCAGCACGAGGCCGCTGTCCATCAGCATCCCGAAGGTGTCGCGGGCCGAGTGGCCCACCGCGAACACCAGCGCCTCACAGGGGAACGCACCGTCCGTGGTCTGGATGCCGACGAGCTGGCCGTCCCGCCGCTCGAAGCCGGTGAGGGCTGTGTTGAAGTGGACTTCGCCCCCCAGCGACTCGATCTCTTTTCGGATCGAAGTGATGACGCCCCGCAGCAGGTCGGTGCCGACATGGGGCTTCTGCTGCCAGGCGATCTCCTTCGGCGCGCCGTGCTCGAGGAACACTTCGGTCACGAAGCCGCAGAGCTCGTCGCCGATGCGGGTGGTGAGCTTGCCGTCCGAGAAGGTGCCGGCGCCGCCCTCGCCGAACTGGATGTTGGCGTTCTCGTCCAGCTCACCGGTGGCGGAGAAATGCTCCACGGCCTTGACGCGCTCGTCCAGCGCCGGGCCGCGTTCCAGCACGATGGGCCGGTAGCCCTGACGGGCCAGCAGCAGCGCCGCAAAGAGGCCCGCCGGGCCGAGGCCGCAGACCACTGGCCGGTGCGTCAGCGGCAGAGTGCCGTTCTGCACCGAGAGATCGGTCTTGCCCCGGACGGTGACGCTGCGGGAAGCACCCGCACAGGCGGCCTCTTCCCCCTCCTCTTTCAGGGTCACGGCCACGGTATACACCAGCTTGGGCTGGCCGTGGCGGGCGTCCACCGAGAGCCGGGCGATGCCCAGATGGCTCACCTTTCCCCGGGGGATGCGGGCGAGGCGGAGGGCTTTTTCGTAGGCCTGCGGCTCCCCGGCGGAGAGGGGCAGGCGAATATCATGGATCAGGATCATATACTCAGTTACTTTCTATCTTGCACTGCACCACATAGCTGCCCAGCGCAAAAATTTTGTCGTTGGCCGGCACATAGAGGCGGCAGGCGATGTTCTGCTGGCCGATGGCGACATAGAAGTCGTCGGCGTCGATCTCAATGACCACCTGTTCCGGATTCAGTGCTTCCAGCGAACCGGCCGGGCCGCAGAGGGTGACGTTCATCAGCCGCTCCGTCTCCACGGTCAGGGTGTAGGTGGAGGGCAGGTTGATGACCTGCACACAGCTGGCGGGCAGGTTCATGGTCTTGGTTTCCAGACGGGAGCTGTCGAAGCTGACCGTGATGGTGGAGATGTTGTCCAGCAGGCGGATGCCGCTGGGCAGCTCGATGGGCATTTCGTACACCTTATCCAGTGCAAAGGTGGAAAGGTCGATGGTACCCACCGACAGGGTGGACAGACGGTCGATCTGGGACTCCGGGCCGGCCACATTGAGGGTCTTTTTGCTCAGGGAGTAGACCAGCACCGAGGGGTCAAAGTCGCGGGGCGCGTTGATAAAGCTGACTTCCACCGGCAGGGTGGCCAGCTTATACACCTGCAGCGTGACCTCGACGCTGTCCGTTTCCAGAGTAGTATACTCAAATTTCACCTCTCCGCCGCTGCGGGTGTAAAAACGCAGGCCGGTGTCCAGAGTGACGGGACTGGTCAGCTCGCCGCTGTAGGTCACCTCGGCGGTGCAGGTCTCCACCTGGCTCAGCTCGGTGCTGGGGCCGGAGAGAGTCACCGTCTCCTTCGAGATGTCGGTGCCGTAGAGGATATAGCCGTCTGCTATCTTCAGGTAATTCGTCGTCACCTGGATGGGCAGGGTCTTTTCTTCCACCACATCGAACACCACGTCCACGGTGTTGTCGCCGTCGATGGAGACGGACACACCGGTGAGCAGGGTGCTCTGGCTCCGCACCTGAAGGCGCAGGCTCTTTTCGCCGCTGTCGCGGACGCTGGACCAGTCGGGGTAGACGACAAAGTCGTTGGCCGACAGGCTGCCGATGGTGTAGCCGTCGCCGGAAAGTTTCAGGTTGACCGTTTTTTCCTCTGCATTGACGATGCTCAGGCCCCGGGAAGTGTAGGCAGCCGAATCATAGGTAAAGTCCACCGGAACATTATAGATGGTGGTGGTGGTGCCGGGCTGCACGACGATGGTGACAGCCATCCACGCGATGACTGCACCCAGCAAAGAAAGCAGGAGCCGGATGCGGCGGTCGTTCAGCAGATTGCGCTTGGGGGGTACGGCAGGCTTGCCGTTGTTCTGCTCAGTGCTCATTGCTGCTCATCCTCCTCCTTGTTGTTCACCCAGTTCAGCAGGCGCTTGCCCCGGGCCTTCCAGCCCTCGGCAGCGCTCTTCTCGCTGGCGGTCTCCTTGGGTATCATCTCATCCACCAGCCGGGTGTAAAGGGTCTGACGGTCAAAGTGGCGCATGAGCACACCGTTTTTTGCCATCGAGATGATGCCCGTCTCCTCGCTGACCACGATGGCGATGGCGTCGGAGTTCTCGGCGATGCCGAGGCAGGCGCGGTGGCGGGTACCCATGTCCTTGCCCAGGTCCAGGTTGTTGGAAAGGGGCAGCACACAGCCTGCGGCCTTGATGCGGCCATCCTCGATGATGGCTGCGCCGTCGTGGAGGGGGGTACCCTCGTAGAAGATGGTACCCAGCACCTCGAGGTTGACTGCACTGTTCACAGGCGTGCCGGTGCGGACGATCTCAGAAAGGTTGGTGTTCCGTTCCAGCACGATGAGCGCGCCGGTCTTGGTCTCCGAAAAGCGCTCTGCCGCGTCGCAGATGGCGATGATGGCGCTGCGCCATGCGCCCTTGAGGCTGGTGTCGTTGTAGCGGTTTTTATTGAAGAAGCGATAGGCCCACTGGTCGGTCTGGCCCATCCGCTCCAGCGCACGCCGTATCTCGGGCTGGAACAGCACCACCAGCGTCAGCAGACCGACTTGCAGCAGCGAGTTGAGCAGCCAGGTGACAGTGCGCATATTCAGGATGTTTGCCACCAGATAGACCGCCATCACGATGAGCGCGCCCTTGGCCAGCTGGCCGGCGCGGGTGCGGTTGACGAAGCCCAGCAGCTGGTAGATGAGGAACGCGATGATGAGGATGTCCAGCAGGTCTACCAGCTTGAAGGTCTGGAAGTTTGCTACGATAGAGTTCAGAGTCATGGGTCACATTCTCCCGTTCACACTGCTTCGATGAGGGCGACGGCATGGGCCGCGATGCCCAGCCCCTCGCCGGTAAAGCCCAGATGCTCCTCGGTGGTGGCTTTGACGCTCACGGCGTCCACCGGCATCCCGAAAGCCTCGGCCAGCTTTGCCCGCATGGCCGGGATGTGGGGGGCCAGCTTCGGGCGCTGGCAGAGGATGGTGGCGTCGATGTTCTCGATGCGCCAGCCGTGCTCGGTCATGATCTCTGCCACACGGCGGGCCAGCATGAGGCTGTCGGCCCCGGCGTACTCTTCCGCCGTATCGGGGAAGTGCTGGCCGATGTCGCCCAGCGCTGCTGCGCCCAGCACGGCGTCCATGACCGCGTGGGCCAGCACGTCGGCGTCCGAGTGGCCCAGCAGGCCCTTCTCATACGGCACTTCCACGCCGCCCAGGATGAGCTTGCGGCCCTCCACCAGACGGTGGACGTCGTAACCATGACCAATGCGCATTTTCTTTCCTCCGTTCCCGGCCCGGGGCAGGTCCTCCCGGGTGGTTATCTTGATGTTTGCGTAGTCGCCCTGTACCAGCTCCACCGGACGGCCCGTCAGCTCGAACAGGCTGCAGTCGTCGGTGACGAGGCGGGCGCTGGCCTCGTCCAGTTCATCCAGCGCCGCCAGATAGGCGGCCCGGTCGAAGCACTGGGGCGTCTGCACCGCATAAAGGGTGCTGCGGTCGGGGGTGTTCTCCACCATGCAGCCTTCCGGCACAGTCTTGCCGTCGCCGCCCTTCGCCTGCTTGATGGTGTCCTTCACCGGCACCGCCGGGGCGGCGGCACCGCAGCGGGCAGCGGCCGCTATCGTGTCGGCGATAACGCTCTGGCTCACGAAGGGCCGGGCCGCGTCGTGGACGGCCACCAGTCTGCCGTGGGCAGCGGCCACGCCGCTGCGGGCGCTCTCGGCGCGGGTCGAGCCGCCCTTCACCAGCCGCACCGGCTTTTTGCAGCGGGCAGCGGCCCGCTGGGCATTCTCACCGGACGCGCCGGTCACAATCACCAGCTCGTCCACCTCCGGACACTCGTCAAAGGCCCGGACGCTCCGCTCCAGGACGATCTCACCGCCCAGATCGAAGCTCAGTTTATCAAATCCCATCCGGGTGGAAGAACCAGCCGCCACCAGAACTGCCGTCACACGACATTCCAATTTCTTACACCTGCCCCATTTTATTCCTGCCCTGCGCCGCACTGCACAGAGCGTATTATTATTCATTGAATATTATAGCGTATCCACCCACAAACTGCAACAGCCCTCGCCCATCAAAAATGCCCCCGTGCAACACTTTTGGCGCTGTACGGGGGCATAAATTTTTTATGAAATTTCTGCGTTATGCGAGGATGGGCTCGATGGCAGCGGCCAGCGCATCCTTCTGAGCCTGAGCCTCGGCCAAATCCTTGCCCAGAGTGGTGAAGTAGGTCTTGATCTTCGGCTCAGTGCCGGAGGGACGGACGACCACGGTAGCGCCGTTGTCCAGAGTGTAGATGAGGACGTTTGCGGCGGGCAGGCCGGTCTCTTCGGGCTTCTTGTAGTCGGTGATCTTGACCACCTTGTGGCCGGCCAGCTCGGTGAGGGGCTCGTCACGCAGCTTCTGCATGATGGAAGCCATCTTCTCCATGCCGGTCAGGCCGGGGAACTCGAAGCTGTCCACCTTGTTCAGGTAGCGGCCATACTCCTTGTAGATCTCTTCCAGACGCTGCTTGATGGAGGAGCCGATGCTGCGGTAGTAAGCGGCCATCTCGCAGATGAGCATGGAGCCGATGACAGCGTCCTTATCGCGGACATAGGGGCCGGCCAGATAACCGTAGCTCTCCTCGAAGCCGAAGATGAAGCGGTCCACTTCACCGGCAGCTTCCAGATTTGCGATCTGGTCGCCGATCCACTTGAAGCCGGTCAGCACACTGCGCATCTCAACGCCGTAGTGGGCGGCAATGGCATCGGCCAGCGGGGTGGAGACGATGGACTTGACGGCGACGGGATTTTTCGGCATAGTACCCTTCTCGATGCGGCCAGCGCAGATGTAATCCAGCAGCAGAGCGCCCATCTCGTTGCCGG
>UMIB01037363.1_pt1 | contig 9887 bp, 10 predicted proteins | sample 1965641 | NCBI WGS metagenome assembly UMIB01 (sample SAMEA4836110, study PRJEB28245) | human gut metagenome | biome: gut microbiome; material: fecal sample | place: Denmark | collected 2008
AATTCTATGGAATTCTATCATTTCGTACCTCTATCTTTCTTTATGTTTTATGAATACCTGAAGACATTCTCTGTATAAAATTAAGAATTTTCAAACGGAAAGGTGTGTATGTTAAACATTATTAGTTTTCAATTTTTGGAGTGGTAGACAGATGTTTATAATATTCCACCATTAATTTCCGTCATTCAAACCAGAATTTTGGAATACATATGTACAAAAAGGATCTTCAAATATGAAACGAGTCTGGGCCATCGCTTTTTTCTTTTTCTCATTGGGCTTATTTACAGGATTCTGGATCACTCACGATCCGATGAAAATAGTTATCTGTATCGGATGTGATATCACAGCTTACTGTCTATTCTTTAAATAACGCTTGAAGAATAAAAAAAAGAGTTGGAATAAATTCCAACTCTTAGTGGTTTCTTATATGATCAATCAAGACTAAGCACGTTCAACCTTACCAGATCTTAAGCAAGAAGTACAAACGTACATTTTCTTAGCTGCTCCGTTAACTTTAACTTTAACAGATTTGATGTTAGATTTCCACATTTTATTTGATCTTCTATGTGAATGGCTCACTGCGTTTCCAAAATGAGCACCTTTGCCACAAATAGCACATTTTGCCATGTTAGCACCTCCTTATTCCAATCTCTATTCCTGTTTCATTCCAGGCTCGACAACTATTTCATTCTAACAGATTGATTTATAAAAATCAAGAATAAATTTGCTTTTATTTTAAATCATTTTTTGAAACACTAGACTTAGGTGGTTTCATAATGTATAATCGAAATATATGAATTCTCGTTTGGAGGTATAATTTATGAAAGGACATGTGAATACAAAGAATGGAGAGATTTCCATTGAAAATCAGGTAATTGCGAAATATGCCGGAATCTGTGCTCTTGGATGTTTTGGTATCGTAGGGATGGCAATGGTGAATATGAAAGATGGGATTGCCAAGCTGTTAACAAGAGATAATATCAGAAAAGGTGTATTTGTTTCTGTAAAGAATAATAAGATCACGATAGACTTCCATATTATTGTATCTTATGGAGTTTCTATTTCTACAGTGGCAAGTAACCTTATGGAATCTGTAAAGTATCGTGTAGAAGAATTTACAAGCCTTGAAGTAGAACGGATCAATATTTACGTAGAGGGCGTAAAGGATATAGGATAATAGATAATGGAGGCAAAGATTAAGATGAAACAGATAGATGCAGCTTTGCTGCAGAAGATGTTGATTGGCGGAGCCAAGAGATTAGAGGCGAATAAAGAATATATTAATGAACTGAATGTATTCCCTGTGCCAGACGGTGATACAGGAACGAATATGACAATGACAGCTCTTGCAGCTGCTAAAGAAGTTGGGAACGCAGCAGAAGTGACAGTGAAAGAAGTAACAAGAGGATTATCAAGCGGTTCTTTAAGAGGAGCCAGAGGTAACTCAGGTGTTATTCTATCCCAGTTATTCAGGGGATTTTATAAAGGTGTCAAAGATCAGGACGTATTAACAACAGAAACTGTTGCAGTAGGATTTAAGAAGGCAGTAGAGACAGCTTATAAAGCAGTTATGAAACCAAAGGAAGGAACAATCCTTACGGTAGCGAAAGTAACAGCAGAGAAGGCAGTACAGTGTGCAAGGAATACAGAAGATTTTGAAGAATTTGCTCAGGTAGTGATCAAGGAAGCGAACGAGATTCTTCAGAAGACACCAGAGATGTTACCAGTTCTGAAAGAAGCAGGAGTGGTTGATTCAGGTGGACAGGGACTTGTGGAATTCCTACAGGGTGCTGTTGATGCTTTAATGGGTAAAGAAGTTGATTTAAGCAGTGTTGAGAAGACAGCAGTTAAACCAGCAGCAACAGCAAGTGAAGCACCATTAGAAGAGAAAGATATCAAATTTGGTTATTGTACAGAATTTATCGTTATGACGAAAGAAGAGATTTCCATGGAAGAAGAACAGAAGTTTAAAGATTTCTTAATGGGAATCGGAGATTCTATCGTGGTTGTTGCAGATGAAGATATCATTAAAGTACATGTTCATACAAACCATCCTGGAAAAGCGATCGAGAAAGGTCTCACATATGGAGAACTTACGAATATGAAGATCGATAATATGAGAGAAGAACACAGAGAACGTTTAAATCTCACACAGGCAGAAGCACAGGCAGAAGAAAGCAAACCAGAAGAACCTAGAAAAGACTTTGGATTTGTGGCAGTATCGATTGGTCAGGGAATGAACGACATTTTCCGTGAGTTAGGTGTAGATTACCTGATCGAAGGTGGGCAGACCATGAACCCTAGTACTGAAGATATGTTGAATGCAATCGAGCAGGTGAATGCAGAGACTGTATTTATTTTGCCAAATAACAAGAATATCATTCTTGCAGCGACACAGGCACAGTCTTTAGTGGAAGATAAGAATGTAGTGATCATTCCGACAACAACAGTTCCACAGGGAATCTCAGCGATCATTGGATTTGATCCAGAAGCAGATGCCGAAGAGAATGAAGACAACATGAAAGACATCATTGAATGCGTGAAGACTGGAGAAGTTACTTATGCAGTCAGAGATACATCCATCAATGGTATTACGATCAAGGTTGATGATATCATGGGAATCGATGATGATGGGATCAAGAAAGTCGGACAGGATGTCGAGAAAGTCACGTTAGAATTACTAGAAGAGATGGTAGATGAAGACAGCGAACTGATCAGTATTTACTATGGAGAAGACACAACCAAAGAACAGGCAGAAGCATTACTTGAGAAAGTAGAAGAAACATATGGTGACTGTGATGTACAGTTAGAATATGGCGGACAGCCAATTTATTATTTCTTATTATCAGTAGAATAAGAGAAGATGGGAAATCCCGCTTGATGGCGGGATTTCTTTGCTTTTCGTGAGAATATGATAAAGAATTTTGAAGGAGACAGAAGATGGATGGCACAACAAATATCATAGAATTAAAAGGAATTGGGGAAAAGAGTGCGACAGCTTTTGGACGACTTGGAATCCGTGATGTAGACAGTCTGATCACGATGTATCCAAAGTATTATCTTACCTATGAAGATCCCAAAGATGTCAATGAGATCGAGATTGGCCAGAGAGTATCTATTTTCGTTCGTATCAATTCGGAAGTTCATATTCAGTATGCAAAAAGAATGAAGATTGTTACATGCACAGCGAAAGATCATACAGGAACGATCATGCTTGTCTGGTACAATATGCCATATTTAAAGAAACAATTACATCAGGGAAGAGATTATATATTTACGGGAACTCCGATCTATAAAAATGGACGGATCACGATGGAACATCCAGAGATCTTTACAAAGGAAGATTATGAAGTTAAACAGGAGACATTGCAGCCAGTATATCCATTAACAAGTGGACTTACCAATAAACTTGTTTCTAAGGCTGTGGCACAAACAAAAGACTATATCTTTCATATTCCAGAATATCTTCCGCAAAATATTTTAGATCAATATCAGCCAATGGAATATCATCAGGCAATCTGGAATATTCATTTTCCGGAATCAAAAGAGCAGTTGATCAAAGCAAAGAAAAGGTTGATCTTTGATGAATTTTTTATTTTTATCGCAGCGATGCATATGATCACATCAGGAGAAGATCTCAAGGAAGAAGGATACAAGATCGGGGTTTGCAAGGAAGCAAAAGAACTGGTAAAGAATCTTCCGTATGAGTTGACTACAGCACAGAAAAGAGCGTTAAATGAGATGGCAAAAGACATGGCGTCTGGTAAGGTTATGAATCGTCTGGTACAGGGTGATGTAGGATCTGGAAAGACGATCCTTGCGGTTATTTTATTATTAATGTGTGCCAAAGCAGGATACCAAGGGGTTTTGATGGCGCCAACGGAAGTGCTTGCAGCTCAGCATTATGAATCATTTACAGAACTTTTAGAATCTTATGATATAAAGATCGTATTGCTGACAGGTTCCACAAAGGCAAAAGAAAAAAGAGAAACCTATCAAAAGATCAAAGATGGAGAAGTAGATATTGTGATCGGAACTCATGCGGTCATTCAGGATAAGGTGGAATATAACAAGTTAGCATTGGTTATCACGGATGAACAACATCGATTTGGAGTAAGACAAAGAGAAAGTTTATCGCTAAAAGGTGAGAAACCACATGTACTTGTTATGAGTGCGACACCAATTCCAAGAACATTGGCGATCATTTTATATGGTGATCTTGATGTATCGATCATCGATGAACTGCCGGCAGAGCGGTTGCCGATCAAAAACTGCGTAGTCAACACAAGTTACCGCCCGACGGCATATCGTTTCATTGAGAAACAGGTTAGTCAGGGAAGACAGGTATATATTATCTGTCCGATGGTCGAAGAAAGTGAGACGATGGAAGGAGAAAATGTCATTCAGTATGCGCAGATGTTAAGAAGCCAGTTTGCACCATCGGTAAGGATCAGTTACCTTCATGGAAAGATGAAGGCAGTGGACAAGCAGAAAGTCATGGATGATTTTTCAGAAGGCAAGATTGATGTTTTAGTATCAACAACGGTTGTTGAAGTCGGGGTGAATGTGCCAAATGCAACGGTTATGATGGTGGAGAATGCAGAACGTTTTGGACTTGCACAGCTTCATCAGTTAAGAGGACGTGTCGGACGTGGCGGCTATCAATCCTATTGCATTTTTATGACGAGTTCCAAGAAGAAAGAAACGATGCAGCGTCTTGAAGTGTTGAATAAATCAAATGATGGATTTTATATAGCAAATGAAGACTTAAAACTTCGAGGACCGGGTGATTTCTTCGGAGTCAGACAAAGCGGGATGATGGATTTTGTTCTGGCAGATATCTATACCAATGCAGATATTATGAAACAGGCAGCTGATGCGGTAAAACAACTGGAGGAAAGCGGATTTGATTTTTCGAATTTGAAGAACAGCAGATTAGAAAAACAGATTGGGCTTGCAAGGAATATATAATAGGAGGTATATCGTATGGTACGTTTTTATTTTAGATTTACAGGAAGAGTCCAAGGAGTAGGATTTCGTTTTTTTGTAGCGATGAATGCAGAAAGATGTCATTTGACAGGATGGGTGAAAAATATGTCTGATGGATCAGTGACAGCAGAAGTTCAGGGAACCAGAGTTGAAATTGAGAAATTTTTAAATTTGATCCAGACAGGAAATCGTTTCGTTCGAGTGGATGAAATCGAGAAAGAAGAACGTCCATATGAAGAAAATGAGAAAAGATTTCATGTTCGTTATTAAAATGATGTAAGTGTCAAAAAATAACAATCCATAAAATGCAACATCATGTAAAAACTCCCAGTGTATCTTTTGTACGCTTGCATATACTATGAGCGTAACAGATAACAAAACAAAAGAAATGGAGGACTTTCAACATGGAAGAACGAACTTCAGCAAGAAGCAAAGGAACAAACAGAGTCGAGGTACCAGAAGCGAGAGGAGCCTTAGACAGATTTAAGTTCGAAGTTGCAAATGAGATCGGTGTGGATTTAAAAGAAGGATATAACGGACACTTAACAACTGCTCAGGCAGGATCTGTCGGAGGAGAGATGGTTCGTAAAATGATCCGCAGACAGGAAGAAGAAATGTCTCGCTAATTAGATAAGATGATGTATCCGGATTGCGAAATTGCGTAGCAATGAAGCAATCCTCAAACATCATAAGATTTCAGAAAGAGGCAGCGAAAGTATAAACTTTGACTGTCTCTTTCTGAAATATTGGTTTGTCGGTTGACAAAATCTGTAGATATAATAAAATAAAAGAAATAGTGAGCAAAAGTGGAATAACTTTGCAAAGCAAATAAAAGACAAGGAATATACATAGATATGAGAGTCGTAGCAGGAAGTGCGAAGAGTTTAAAATTAAAGACGATCGAAGGAATGGAGACAAGACCAACCCAGGATCGCATCAAAGAGACGTTATTTAATATGATTCAGTATGATATCCCGGGAAGTACATTTCTGGATCTTTTCTCTGGAAGTGGAGGAATCGGGATCGAGGCATTGAGCAGAGGAGCAAAGGAAGCTTATTTTGTTGAGAAAGCAAAACCTGCATTAAGATGCATTCGAGAGAATTTAAGATATACAAAGCTTGATAAGAAAGCACAGGTTTTGGCAACAGATGTGAATTCAGCGATCAGGCAGTTAGAGACGAAGAATGTAACATTTGATCATATTTTTATGGATCCTCCATATAAGAAAGGATTTGAAGAAGAAGTATTATCAATCATAGATCGATCCTCTATCTGTACAGAAGATACGGTAGTTATCGTGGAATCGTCTCTTGACACAGAGATACCAGATTTTGAAAAATTAAAGGTTATAAGAGTAAAAGAATACAAGACAAATAAACATACATTTTTGATGAAAACAGTGGAGGATTAGAAGATGAGTATTGCAGTTTATCCGGGAAGTTTTGACCCGGTGACTTATGGACATATTGATATTATAGAGCGTTCAGCCAAGGTTTTTGACAAGCTGATCATCGCAGTATTGGTAAACAGTGCAAAGAAACCAATGTTTACAACACAAGAGAAGGTTGATATGATACGAAAAGTGACAAGTCATCTTGATAATGTAGAGGTTATGTCATTTTCCGGATTGTTGGTAGACTTTGCAAAACAACAGGGAGCCAGTGTATCAGTCCGAGGACTACGCGCAGTAACTGATTTTGAGTATGAGATTCAAATTGCACAGACAAATGCGAGATTGGATAAAGACTTAGATACCATGTTTTTTACAACCAGCATTGAGTATTCTTATGTAAGTTCCACGATCGTAAAGGAAATTGCATCTTATCATGGAGATGTTTCTGAGATGGTACCGCCTTACGTACAAGAATGTCTTGAGAAGAAATTTAAATCATAGGAGGCGAATGAATATGAGTGAGAAGTATTTACATGAGATGATTGATGATATTGAAGTACTGATCGACGAAGCAAAACCAGCAAGATTTAGTCCAGGTAAGATTATGATCGAGAAAGATGTATTGATGACAGTGATCGAGGAATTAAGAAAGCAGATTCCAGGTGAGATTGAACGAAGCCATAAGATCATTCTGAACAAAGATGCGATCTTGGAAGATGCCAGAGTGAAGTCACAGCAGATGATCGATCAGGCAGCAAGAGATGCAGGAGAATTGATCGATCAGAATGAGGTCGTTGAGATGGCAAAGATGAGAGCGAATGAGATTGAAACTCACGCCAAAGATACAGCAAGAAGTGTTGTACATAATGCGAATGAAGAAGCAGATCAGATCCGTGCAGGTGCATTGCGCTATGTCAATGAGATCATGGAAGATGTACAAGGTTATGTGGCAAGTGTCAAAGAAGCACAGGAGAGTGTGTTTAACCAGTTGTTATCCGCATTAGATTCAGATCTTGCATCGATTAAAACGAATGCGAAGGAGATAGAAGAACAGCTTTCCGGAGTCAGCATTCCACAGGCAAGAACAAGAACGGTAGAAGATTTCATTTCAGATGAAGACTAGATAAGCAAGTAGTCCGCTTGAAACACTAAAAAGAGATCTTATGAGCAGATATTTCCAGAGGGAGAGTCTGCTCTTTTTGTATACACTTAAAGTCTGCACGGCAGCAGACAACCCGCCAAAAGAAGTGATCATACACAATAATATGACTTTGCGGCCGATAGACATATGGGAAGAACCAAAATAGGAGATGGCATTTGTGATTTCAAGAACAGCGGTCAATCCTCTTTTTAAATAGAAAGGAAGTGGAAGAATTTCTAAAAGAGAAACGGCAATTGAAAAGATCATAATACAGATTCCGATCATGAAAATGGAATGAAGACTATCAAAGATTACCTGATCTGCTGATTTTTTGTGTGCAATGGTGGGAGAAGAGTGGTGTGTATGTAGAAAATCGCTTGTAAAAAATAAAAAGATCAGATAGATCAGATAACACATGACAGGAAAATACAGGCAAAAGAAAAAGCGCAGAGCAGAAATTTTGCCATGAAGGATCAATGTAAGAGTATATCCAGCAGAGAACATGGGACTGATCTGATTGCAGGTATATAATAGCTTTTCTCCTTCAGATTTCGTAAAAGATCCACAAGAAATAAAATCATCAATGATCTTCGCACCGAGGGGACATCCACAAAAAAAACCTAGAATACAGGTGTAAAAAAAGTCCTCATTGATATCAGGAAAAAGTTTTTTGAGGGGGTAAAAGAGCCGGGAGATCAGATGGAACGTTTGGTAATATTGCATAAAACCAGTGAGCAGTAAAAAAGGTAAAAGAGTCGGTGTGATCGTTGCAGACCATAAAATCAGCCCATTTTTTGCTCCTTGGACCGATGTTTGTGGAAAAAATAACAAGGAAAGAACACTAAAAATAAGTAAAAACTGGATAAAACTGGTTTTCATGAAAAATCTCCCGCTTTCTTTTTATAGTGTATGAAGCGGGAGGTGAAACTAGAAGATGATCTGCTCATCTTTTATGATCGTATGAAATTTCTGTCCGATCACGGTACGATATAACTGGTTGGCACGTTGTTCTGTAGATAATAATTCTTCTTGATCTTTGGATAAAGGATCATTCATAACACGCAGATGGCGGACCATAGGGATGGAAGATTTTCTTTTGATATTCCCAATCAGGAAGGAAGCAGAACGTTTGAAACCTAGAATCTGAAAATAAGGAGACATATCGTAAGTTCGTACTTTTTCAACCTTTTCTTTTGTTATATCAAGCATGATATGCAAAAGATTTCTGCTTATTTTACTCCAGGTGAGATTTTTGGTCTTACAGGCACTGATCAGTTCTTCAAAAGAAAGATCAGATTTTAACATCTTAAAAATACGGTCCTTAAAATCGCTTGAAATACCGCTGATCTGTGTAAGATCTTCGCAAGAATAAATAGCTGCATGTAAAAGCAGAGAAAAATCATCCAGGCAGACAGGAAAATCTTTTTGATAATGCATCTGATAGATATCATGCAAAGCTTCAGGGACTCTTGAGAATAAAGGTCTGATCTGGTTTTGTTCTAAGATTTCACGGATGGATGTTGCAGAAGAAATCGAAGGTGTCAACTCCTTGCTGTGATGATCGTTTGAAACACGGGTAACACAGACGGGAATGATAGGGCTGTCTAACTGTAGCAAAGCTTTTAAATATTCAATCCCAAGAATATTATTCGGCTGTTTTAATATTTCGATCAAAGAAGCATCATCAAGATGCTCTCTAAGATAAAGTTCTTTTGCTTTCGGATAAGAATGTCCGAGACTCATAAGCTCTTTTGTACCACGCTCGATTTCTTCTTCATATTGGATAAGAAAGGATGCAATCTGCTTAAGTTTGTTAATATCTTGACACTCACTTCCAAAAGAAAGGTAGTCGATCACCCCTAGTTTGTGAAGCAGACTGACAGCTCCAATTGCAAAATCAGGGGCAGATGAACATGCTGCAAATAAGGGGAGTTCGATCACGAGATCGGCACCTCCAAGAAGGGCAGACTTGGTACGTATTTTTTTGTCCATAACCGCCGGAGTTCCGCGCTGTACATAGTTTCCACTCATGATGGCAATGACGTAGTCTGCACCCGTGATATTCCTTGTCTGCATGATGTGGTATTCATGACCATTGTGAAACGGATTGTATTCGCAAATGATAGCTGCTGTTTTCATAAAATATCCTTTCGAGATTCCTTATTTGAATCGTTTATTTTGTAAATGTATTATAAATCACAAATGAATAAAAGTAAAATTGCACAAAAAATGAAAAATGAGCAACAAGTATCTTGTCAGAGAAAACAAAAAAATGTAGAATAGAATATAGATTTTTCTGGAAATGTACAACGAAAAATACAAATACTATTATTGTATACAAAGAAATGATGTTGTATAATTTA
>UMIB01024492.1_pt1 | contig 9885 bp, 8 predicted proteins | sample 1965641 | NCBI WGS metagenome assembly UMIB01 (sample SAMEA4836110, study PRJEB28245) | human gut metagenome | biome: gut microbiome; material: fecal sample | place: Denmark | collected 2008
TTGCAAATTGCGAAAATGATTCTAATATTTCACTAAAAAAGGTAGCTGTTGTTAATTTTGACGCATTTGACGATGTTACAGGAAAACTAAGCTTTGCACTTGCTATTTTGAATAACAACAACGACGGTATCATTTTAACATCGCTTTACGGACACAATTCATGCAATACATATGTGCGTGAAATTGTCGGCGGTCAGACACCTATAAAACTTCTTGATGAAGAAAATGCTGCACTTGAAAATGCAAAAAGTAAACTAAAGAGGACTGAAAACAATGGCTAATAAGAATGATAACAAATCTATGTTTCTCTACACCGCTTTAATATTTATAGTTGCGGTATTGCTGATTATTTTTTCGTTTTTAGGTCAGACAAATATGCAAAAAAATCAGCCGCAAGTTAGTGAATCACCGGATAAAGAAATGAGTATTTCAGAAAAGGCATCAATACTTAGTGAAGAAAATACAGTTTTACTGGAAAATAACAGTAATCTAAAAAAAGAAAATCAAGAATTATCCGAAGAAAATATACAGCTTAAATCTGATAATGAATCACTTACACAAAAACAGTCACAAAATGATTTATTACTAAGTGCAAACGGTTATTTTACACTCGGTAATAATTCAATGGCACTTGAAACGCTTGATAAAGTTAATTACAACGATCTTTCAAGTGACCAAAAAATTATATACGATAACATTAAAAATAATATAAATTAAAGAAAGGATAAATTTAAGATGTTAGACATTAAAGTATTAAGACAAGAACCTGAACGTATAAAGGAGGCTTTAAAAAAGCGTTTCAATCCGCTTGATATTGAGCCTGCTATAGAACTTGATAAGCAAAGACGTGCAATTCTTGCAGAAGTTGAACAGAAAAAAGCTAAACAAAACGAAATTACAAAGCAAATTCCTCAAATGAAGAAAAACGGTGAAAATACAGACCAAATTTTTGCCGAAATGAAGGAATTGAGTAATGATATTAAAGCTGACGATGAAAAGGTAAGGGATATTGACGAACAGCTAAGAAACTTTATGCTAAGGATTCCTAATATTCCTAATCCTGAAGTTCCGGTAGGTAAGGACGATACAGAAAACGTTGAACTTAGAAAGTTCTCTGAACCGAGAAAGTTTGATTTTGAACCAAAGGCTCACTGGGATATCGGTACAGACCTTGATATTCTTGATTTTGAACGCGGTACAAAAATTGCCGGTACTCGTTTCACAGTATATAAAGGTCTTGGTGCAAGACTTGAAAGAGCCGTTATTCAGTTCTTCCTTAATACTCACACAGAAGAATCGGGCTATACTGAAATCTTCCCACCGTATATGGTAAACAGAGCATCAATGACAGGTACAGGTCAGCTGCCTAAATTTGAAGAGGACGCATTTAAGGTTGTAAACAACGGCTTCTTCCTAATTCCTACGGCAGAAGTTCCTGTAACAAATCTTCACAGAGATGAAATTCTAAGCGGTGACCAACTTCCTATTAAATATACAGCTTACTCAGCATGTTTCAGAGCAGAGGCAGGCAGTGCAGGCCGTGACACAAGAGGTCTTATCAGACAGCACCAATTCAACAAAGTTGAACTTGTTAAGTTTGTAAAGCCTGAAACAAGCTATGACGAACTTGAAAAACTTACAAATGACGCTGAAAAGCTACTTCAAAAGCTTGGACTTGCTTACAGAGTTGTATGCTTGTCAACAGGTGACCTTGGTTTTTCGTCGGCTAAGACATATGATATTGAAGTATGGATGCCAAGCTACGGCAGATATGTTGAAATTTCTTCATGCTCAAACTTTGAAGATTATCAGGCAAGACGTGCTAACATCAAATATAAGGAAACACCAAAGGATAAGGCTCAATTTGTTCATACACTTAACGGCTCAGGTCTTGCAGTCGGCAGAACTGTTGCCGCAATTCTTGAAAATTATCAGAATGAGGACGGTACTGTAACAGTTCCTGAAGTTCTTGTTCCTTATATGGGTACAGATAAGATTTCTAAGTAATTTTGATTTTTATAAATAGGCAAGCCATGGCTTGCCTATTATTGTATTTATCAACATTACAAAACAGCCAAAATTAGTTTTTCCACGTTTGTGTTGATAACCTATATTGTGTTTGTAATATTTCTGTAACACAAGATATAGTTGTGGTATTATGTAAACTAATTTATGGTTAAATTTGACTTATCAACACCTTAATTTTACCACTTATCCACTCAAAAATGACGTAGACAAGCCATTTATTTTGAGTTATCCACGTTATCCACACAGTTATCCACACAGTGTGTGAACATTACCGTTTATAAAAAATCGCGTAGATATGCGATTTTTTAAGGTTTACATTTTAATATTACACTATTGTTACAAATATTACACAAATATGTGGAAAAAGTGCGGATAACTGATGATAACTCACCGCAAATTACGGTTTTAAGGCGTTTTTTGGTGTTTATAACACCTTGAAATTTATCCACACTGTGTGTATAACTTGTAGGATAACCGTATAAACTAATTTATTTGAATCTCGGAGGTAATTATTTATGATTACACCACGTTTAAAATGTATAATAAACCATACAAAAGGGAATAGAATCGCCGATATTGGTACTGACCACGCATATATTCCTATTTATCTTGTTGAAAATGATTTAGCCGAATACGTTATTGCAGGCGATGTAAGACAAGGACCGGTTGATATTGCAAAGGCTAATGTTGAAAAGCATAAACTTTCTGATAAAATTGAGGTAAGACTTGGCAGCGGTCTTTCAGTTATTGAAAAAGGTGAGGTTGACACCGTTATAATTGCCGGTATGGGCGGTCAGCTTATCAGTGAGATTTTAAGTGCAGATATAGAAAAGGCGAGAGAATGTAATCTTGTACTTCAACCGATGAATGCACAATATGAGCTTAGAAAGTATCTTATTTCAAACGGCTTTTCTATTACGGACGAAGATATTGCCATTGAGGGATTTAAGGTTTATAATATAATGAATGTTATAAACAAATCTCAAAAGGAATTTGATAACGATATTGAATATCATTTACCGAAATATCTTGTAAATCATAAGTATTATAAAAATCTCTATGATAAAAAACATCGTGAATTTGTCAAGGTTATAGCAGGTCTTGAAAATTCAAAAGACGTTGATGATGATAAACTCAATAAATATAAATACTGGCTAAAGGAATTGAATAAATATGAAAGCTAAAGAAATAATTAAAATAATTGAGAATGTATGCCCTGAAAGATTGGCGTATTCATGGGATAATGTCGGTCTTTTGTGCGGTGATGAAAATAAGGACGTAAAAAAGGTATTTGTAACGCTTGATACTAATATCAATACCGTTAAAGAGGCTATATCAAAAAATGCCGATATGATTGTTTCACATCACCCAATACTGCTTGGCGGTATAAAGAGAATTGATTATTCCACATCTGTGGGACAAATGCTTAAATTGCTTATTGAAAATAATATACCTCTTTTTGCCGCTCATACTAATATGGACACAGCTAAAGGCGGTATAAATGATAAACTTGCCGAAATGTTTGAACTTACCGATATTAAAATACTTGACCAACATACCGATGATTCTTCGGCAGGTTTGGGACGATACGGCAGACTTGAAAAAACGATTAAATTTGGTGATTTTGCAGAACATTGTAAAAAGATACTCGGCACACCTTTTTTGCGTGTTTCCGGCGATTTTGAAAAGGATATAAATACAGTTGCGGTTGCATCGGGCAGCTGCAGTGAAATTATTCCGATTGCATTTGAAAAAGGTGCGGACGTTATTATAACAGGTGATATGAAGTATCATAATATGATTGATATGACCGAACTTGGAATATGTGTCATTGACGCAGGTCATTATCCTACTGAAATATGTGTTATGGATATATTTGAAGATATTTTGAAAGATACTGATATTGAAATAATAAAATCAGAAAATAAGGATATTTTTAAACTTGTTTGACATAATTTAAAATATATTGTATAATATTTTAAGAGTAAGTCAGATAATCGCGCCGTTTACGGTGAGGAAAGTCCGGGCTTCACAGAGCAGGGTGCCGGCTAACGGCCGGTAAAGGTGACTTTAAGGATAGTGCAACAGAAAATAAATGCCTTGATTTATTAAGGTGATTGTGGAAATGTGCGGTAAGAGCGCACAGGGAAGATGGCAACTGAATTCCCGTGTAAACCCCACCTGAAGCAACTTTGGGAATGTTAAGCTTGCTCGGCGTGTTCCCTTGAAAGGCTTGAGCGTATAGGTAACTGTACGTCGAGATAGATGATTATCTAATACAGAACCCGGCTTATAGATTTGCTCATTTTAAGAAATGCCTTTAGGCATTTCTTTTTTTATTCCACCACTCCGTCACTTCGTGACACCTATCCTCAAGGAGAGGCTTTTGTCTACCGTCATATTCTTCGTAGGGGCGATCATCGGTCGCCCCTTTTCTAATTTTACACGGGCGGCCAATGACCGCCCCTACTAACATTTTTTATAACGCCACTCCGCTTTTTGCTCCCATTGAGGGGAGCCGGCAACGCAGTCGACTGTGGGGTAGCTTGTTCGCATTTTCATATGACTGTAATTTTTTATCGTATCGTTTTCCACCACTCCGTCACTTCGTGACACCTCTCCTCAAGGAGAGGCTTTTTGTACGGCTCCCATTGAGGGGAGCCGGCAACGCAGTCGACTGTGGGGTGGCTTGTTCATATTTTCATATGACTGTTATTTTTTATCGTATCATTTTTCACCGCTCCGTCACTTCGTGACACCTCTCCTTAAGGAGAGGCTTTTGTACGGCACCAATTGAGGGGGAGCCGATGACGCAGTTGACTGTGGGGTGGCTTATTCGCATTTTCATATGACTGTTATTTTTTATCGTATCGTTTACCACCACTCCGTCACTTCGTGACACCTCTCCTCAAGGAGAGGCATTTGTATGGCTCCCATTGAGGGGAGCTGTCAACGCAGTCGACTGTGGGGTGGCTTTTTATAACTTTAATACGAGCTTACTTATTTTTTAACTTGTCATAAATACATCGTTCGTATGGGGACAGCACCCACGACGTCTCTTTTTATCTAACCTTTTTCTTTCCGTAGGGACGATCATTGGTCTCCCCTTTTATACTTTCACACTTGGTCGTCCAATGACCGCCCCTACGATTATTTTTACTCCACGAAAAAAAAGGGATTATCGTGGATAATCCCTTTTAATCATATCACCATACCGCCGTCAACGTTGACAACCTGACCTGTTATAAAATCCGCATTTTCGCTTGCAAGAAATCTTACCGTCTTTGCAATCTCCTCCGGTTTACCGAGTCGTTCAAGCGGTGTTTCTTCACAAAGGCAATCAAAATCTTCTTTTGTCAAATGGCTGTTCATTTCAGTTTCAATAACTCCGGGTGCAACACAATTTACACATATACCCGACGGTCCCAGCTCCTTTGCAAGTGCTTTTGTAAAGCCTATAACCGCCGCCTTTGCGGCACTGTAATGAACCTCACAGCTGCCGCCTGTAACACCCCACATTGACGAAATATTAATAATTTTACCGCTATGTTTATAAATCATATCATCAACAAAAGCCTTTGTAACGAGATACATACTTTTCATATTCACATCAAACATTCTGTCCCAATCATTTTCAGTTATATCTGTAAAAAGTTTTTGTTGTGAAATACCTGCATTATTCACAATTACATCTATTTTACCGTAATTTGTATGAATAAATTCAGCCATATCATTTACTTGTTTAGAGTCTGAAACATCTGCTTTTACTATAACCGCACCTGTTTCATTTTTTATCTTTTCCGCCTCATCACTGCTTTTGTTATAATTCAAAAAAACTCTGTATCCGTTATTTGAAAATTCATATACACAAGCCTTACCTATTCCGCGACTTCCGCCTGTTATCAAAACATTTTTCATAATCTTTCCTTCTTATTCTTCTTCCGGTTTCATTTTAGGTATAAACACCCTTGATGTCTTTTTCTCAATAACCTTGTTTGCACGTTCAACAGCCTGTTCCATACAATATTCCTGACAGTCAAGTTTTTTCTTTCCGCGTCTGTCTTTTGTATAAACACCGTCATGCTGAATATGTGCACGCATTGTATCGCTAAGCTGTACATCAAGCACGTTTATAACTTCTTTTTTCAAATTTTCATCATCAATAGGAAACATTATTTCAACACGTCTGTTAAGATTTCTCTGCATCCAATCGGCACTTGCACAGAACACATTTTCTTGACCGTCATTATAGAAATAATATATTCTTGTATGTTCAAGGTATCTGCCGACAATAGAACGAACCGTAATATTTTCCGACAAATCCTTTACACCTGCTCTCAAGGCACAAATTCCGCGCACAATCAAATCAATCTTAACACCGCTGCAGCTTGCTTTATATAAAAGTTCAATAATTTTAGGGTCAACAAGCGAATTAACCTTTGCAACTATTCTTGCTTTACGTCCTTCTTTTGCGTGTTTAATTTCACGTTCAATCATTTCTTCCGTCTTTTTTCTTAGCCATAGAGGTGCAAGAATAAGTTTGTTCCAGTGTGACGGCTCTGAAAAGCCCGAAATCATATTAAAGAATGCACCGGCGTCATCACCGATTGGTTTTGAACAAGTCAAAAGTCCCATATCGGTATAGAAATTGGCGGTTATATCGTTATAGTTACCGGTTCCGAGATGAACATATCTTCTGATACCGTCCTCCTCACGTCTTACTATTTCGGTAATCTTTGAATGTGTTTTAAGTCCCAAAAGTCCGTATATAACGTGACAACCGGCTTTTTCAAGTTTTCTCGCCCAAATAATATTGTTTTCTTCATCAAATCTTGCCTTTAATTCAACAAGTACGCTCACTTGCTTACCATTTTCCGCCGCACGCGAAAGTGCCTCTATAATAGGCGAATTTCCGCTTACTCTGTACAATGTCTGTTTAATTGCAAGCACATTTTCATCAACTGCCGCCTGTTTTATCAAATCAACTATTGTTGAAAAACTGTCATATGGGTGATGAAGAAGTATATCGCCCTCACGGATTTTTTCAAATAAATCAACATTTTTAAGTTCAGGTCTTACCTGTGATTTAAACGGCTTATATTTATACTTGTCAAATCCGTCCTCCGAATACAGCTTATTCAAGAAAGTAAAATCAATAGGTCCGTTGATTTTATAAATATCATCATTCTTAACTTTCAATTCTTTCTTTAAAATTGAAAGCAATTCACTTTTAACCTTACTGTCCACTTCAAGACGGATTACACCGCTTCTTTCACGTTCCTTAAGGCTCTTTTCAATTTCAATAAGCAAATCTTCACTGTCGTCCTCATCAATAGGAATATCCGCGTCACGCATAACTCTGTATGAATATGAGCAAAGCACGTCATAACCCATAAACAGCATAGGCAAAAACTCCTGTACTATTTCTTCAAGCAGAATAAATTGTTTTTTACCGTTTTCAGACGGAAGTTTTACTATACGTTTAAATACTGACGGTATCTGTACCGTTGCAAAAGCCTGTTCCTTATTTTCCTTTTTGATAAGTGCACAAATGTTAAGCACCTTATTTTGAATAAGCGGAAACGGTCTTGACGAATCAACCGCCATAGGCGTCAAAACAGGGTATATTTCATTTTTGAAATATTTTTCAATAAATTTCTTTTGTTCTTCAGAAAGCTGATTTCTGTTTAAGATTGATATGTTTTCAACAGCCAGCTGCGGCAGAAGTAATTTTTCATATGTGCTGTACTGCATATCAACCATATTATGAGTTTTTTCAGATATTTTTTCAAGCTGTTCATGAGGTGTAAGTCCGGACGCGTCTTTTTTCTTATAGTCGGAAATCTCCATATTTTTAAGTGACGCAACACGCACCATAAAAAATTCATCAAGATTTGAGCTTGTTATGGCAAGAAATTTAAGTCTTTCAAACAACGGATTTTCTTTATCCCTTGCTTCATGTAATACACGCAAATTAAAATCAAGCCAAGAAAGTTCTCTGTTTATATAGTTTTCGCTTTTATTATAGTCCTGCATAATCATTTCAATCCTTTCTTCACAAGTACGGCTTTGATACCGAACACTTCTTCAAAAAATTCCTGTGCTATGTTAAATTCACGTTCTTCAAGACTTATATCACTGTCCGTATAAGCGGTTATCGTAAGTATTCCGTTTCTTATTGATGTTTTGATTTCGTCTATTTTTTGATTGTATTCAACATCAAGTGACTTGGCAAGTGAAAGTATTGCCGCAAGTTTTGAAATAAGCAATCTTCTGTTCTTTGAATATACGTTGTATTCATTAAAATCAAAAATACCGTTTTGGAACAACACCGCACCCGATATTACTTCGTGTTACTTTTGTGACAAACTTATAATAGGATTTGATTTTACAATGTCGTATGAATATTTGCTGTAATCGTTTATATTTATATAGTAACCCGTATCCGCAAATATTGACGCAACTTTAAGCAATACCGCGTGACGCTTTGAAAGTCCGAACTTTTTAGAAAGCGTTGCCATTATATTTACTCCGAACTCCATAATTTTAGTATAATGGCGGTGGCTTACATCATATTTGCCTGCATAATATTTTGCACTTGATATAATATCATCTGTAAATATATGCTTTGTATGCGTATACGCATTTTTTTCGACATATTCGACAAGTATTCCGTCAACAAGCGATATTTCAGGTGCAATGATTATCTGATTTTTGTCTTTTGACATAAACATCTTATAGAAAAGAATTGACGGCATCATCAGCTTTGCAATATCATAAGGTACTTCGTACTTGTCCTCCACATATTGCGGACCGTATTCAGATATAATCTTGTATACATCATCTATGTTTTCTTCTGTTATACTGTCCGAACTTATACCGCAGATTTTTTTGATATATCTGACTTGATTGCCCATTATTACGAAATACTTGTAGTTTGGATTTTTGTAGAATACCTTTTTATAGTTATTGATACCCGCCTTAATAAAATCCTCAAGCACACTTGAAAAAGAGGTTGTACTGTTTTTAACCGTTGAAAGATTTTCAAGTACACGAAGTGAGCCCATAGGCAGGTTTTGAGAAAATTGCAGTTTAGACTGCTCATAATGTGATACCTGCACACTTCCCGATGCAACATCTACCAAAACAGCACCTGCCTCGATAATATCGTCAAAATAGCTGTTGTTAAGTGCAAATGCCTTGTTATGTAAAAATCTTTCCTCTTCATTTGATATAATAGTGACCTTTATCCCCGTTCTTATATTAATCTGGTCAATTATATACTCACTGTTTGACGCCTCTCTTACGGCAGTTGTTGCATAACAGACGTATTCGTCAACTCCGTAGCTTTTCATTATCCTTAAATATTCTTCAAAGCAGTTACATATCTTGTCAACAAGGTTATAGCTTATTTTTCCGACTGCATACGATTCTTTGCCTATTGACAAATCATATTTGACGGTATCCAACACAGAAATGCCGTTTTTCTTTGAAACTTCCGCTATCTTCATTGTTATTTCCGTAGACCCCAAGTCTATTGCCGCAAAAACTTTATATCTCGGCACATTTCATCATTCCTTCCTATAGTTTTGTATTAATTTCATTATACATAAAACTTAAAAAAATCTCAATATTTTTCTTGATTAATTTACTTAAATTTGATATTATAGAGTGTAGACTTAAATATAATGGCGATATGTTTGATTTTAATACAATTTGTTAACAATAATGAAAAAAGGAGGAAAATAATAGATATGGATATGTTAGAGATTTGGAATCAGGTTCTTGAAAATCTTGAAGGCAATGTATCTCCTGTCGGATTTAATATACATATAAAAACAGCAGTTCCCGTATGTT
>UMIB01022765.1_pt1 | contig 9864 bp, 8 predicted proteins | sample 1965641 | NCBI WGS metagenome assembly UMIB01 (sample SAMEA4836110, study PRJEB28245) | human gut metagenome | biome: gut microbiome; material: fecal sample | place: Denmark | collected 2008
ACCCTGCGCTGAAACGGCGCTTATTTGTAAATTTAAGGAGCAATTACCCTACATGAACAATTATGATCTGATTATCGTTGGCGCCGGCCCGGCCGGTATTTTTACCGCACTGGAACTGCTGCGCAAAAGCAGCAAAACTACCGGCCCGCGCATCTGCCTGATTGAAAAGGGCAAACCGGTAGAAAAGCGCCACTGCCCCAAAGATAAAACCGGCCACTGCGTGAACTGCAAGCCCACCTGCGCCATCACCACCGGCTTTTCCGGTGCCGGTGCGTTCTCGGACGGCAAGCTGTCCCTCTCCTATCAGGTTGGCGGCGAGCTGCCGGAGCTGATCGGTGAGGATTTTGCCCAGGAGCTGATCAACTACACTGACAAGATCTATCTGGAATTTGGCGCTGACCCGCATGTGGAAGGTATTTACGAGGGCAGCGAGATCAAGGAGATCCGCAAGCGCGCCATCCAGGCCGGCCTGCAGCTGGTGGACTGCCCCATCCGCCACCTTGGAACCGAAAAAGCCCAGCAGCTGTACCTGAACATCCAGAACTATTTGCTGGCCCGCGGTGTGGAGATGCTGTTCAACACCGAATGTGACAACATTCTGCTGGAAGGCAGCGAGTGCAAGGGCGTTGTGATCACCGAAAAGGGTGAGCGCCGCGAGCTGCGCGCCGACCAGGTTGTGATTGCCACCGGCCGCCGCGGTGCAGATTGGCTGGAAAAGCTGTGCGCCGAGCACAACATTGCCCACAAGCCCGGCACCGTTGATATTGGTGTGCGTGTGGAGTGCCGCAACGAGATCATGGAGACAATCAACAAGGTTCTGTACGAAGGCAAGCTGATCGGTTACCCCAACCCGTGGAAGAACAAGGTCCGTACCTTCTGCCAGAACCCCGGCGGCTTTGTCGCGCAGGAAAACTATGACAATGACCTGGCGGTCGTCAACGGTCACAGCTACAAGGATCTGAAATCCGGCAACACCAACCTGGCCATTCTGGTCAGCCACAACTTTACCGAGCCGTTCAACCAGCCCATTGCCTATGCCCAGAAGGTTGGCGAACTGACCAACATGCTGGGTGCCGGGCACATTCTGGTACAGCGCTACGGTGATATTCTGGACGGCAAGCGCACTTGGGCCAAGGAGCTAGCACATTCCAATGTGCGCCCTACCCTGAAAGATGCCGTTGCTGGCGACATTACCGCCGCCATGCCGTACCGCGCCATGGTGAGCATTATTGAGTTCATCAAGATGGTGGACCATGTTGCCCCCGGCTTTGCCGCACCGGAAACCCTGCTGTACAGCCCGGAGCTGAAGTTCTATTCCAACAAGGTCAAGATGGACACCGACCTGGAAACGAACATTTCCGGCCTGCACTGCCTGGGCGATTCCTCCGGATGGACCCGCGGCCTAATGATGGCCTCCGTCATGGGCGTTCTGATGGGCCGCAAGCTGATTGAGAATCATGATATGTGAGGTTTTTACGGGGGATTTTGTTCCTTCTTTGAAAAGAAGGAAGCAGAAACTTTAATCATATTATCACATAAAATAAAATTAAGGCGCACCACACAATCCCTGTGTGATGCGCCTTAATTTTATTTTTTCTGTTTTGCTATACTAAAGGCAATACCGCACAATTCCCACCTGACGGCTTAAGCACCGCTCCGGCGGCTGCGGCACGGCATCTGCGTTGCCAAAATGCTCGATAATACACAAAGTATTATCTGCGCTTTTGGCTTGGCATCTGCCGCACCTCACTCGCCGTATCGGCACTTAGAATTATGCGGTATTGCCTAAAGTTTCTTCGGTCCCTTCTTTTCAAAGAAGGGACAAAAAACTCCCGTAAAGAACTTAGTTCCCGCTTTCAGCCGTTGCGGTGGACTGGGCGCTTTCGCCCAGGGTCACTTCGCAGCTGATGACCTTGCCATCACGCTCTACCTGCAGGGTAACGGTATCGCCAACTTCCTTGCTCTGGCAATACTTCTGTACATCAGATGCACTGGAGACTGCCACATCATCAATGGAGATGATGCGGTCACCCAGCTTCAGGCCGCCTTTTTCGGCACCGCTGCCGGATGCGATCTGGTAGATATACACACCATAGTTGCTGACGCCGTACTGCATAGCAGTCTGGGCATCATTGATGGTGATGACCGTAACACCCATGGCCGGGCGGGCAACATAACCCTTTTCGATCATCTGTTTTGCCATTTCCATGGCGGTATTGATGGGGATTGCAAAGCCAAGCCCCTCTGCATCGCTGGAGCTGCTCTTGGCGTTGACAATACCGATCAGCTCACCGTTTGCATTGAACAGGCCGCCGCCGGAGTTGCCCGGGCTGATGGAAGCGCTGGTCTGGATCAGGTTCATATCGTTGCCCTGAACGGTAACTTCACGGTTCAAGGCGCTGACAATACCATTGGTAACGGTGTTGCTCAGGGTACCCAGCGGGTTGCCAACGGCAATGGTGGTTTCGCCAACAGCCAAGCTGTCGCTGTCGCCAATCACAGCCGGAGTCAGACCGGTGGCTTCGATTTTCAGGACTGCAACGTCCGAAGTAGAATCCTGGCCAACGACCGTTGCGGTATACTCTGTTCCGTCTGCCAGCTGTACCGTGATGTTATTTGCGCCGGAAACCACATGGGCACAGGTCACAATGTAACCATCCTGCGAGATGATCACGCCGGAGCCTGCACCGCTCTGCACATAGCTGCCGCCAAACCAGGTGTTGGTGCTGACCATCTGCTCGGTGGTGATGGCCACAACACTGGGCTGTACCAGCGCGGCAACATCCTGAACCGACAGGTTGGTACCGTTGGTGCTGCCCTGGGATACAGAATCCGTGTTGGTGTCACGCTGGACCTGCTGGACCACAACCTGGCCGCCGGTCAAGCCGGTGCGGCTGGCAACCACTGTTCCTGCCAGGCCACCACCAAAGCCAAGGGCTACCACACCGATGCAGGCCGCCACGCGCAGCAAAACCTTTTTGCCGCCGTGGCTCTTTTTGGGCTCGTTCTGCGGGGGCTGTGGGTTGCTGGAATAGCTGTAGCCATTGTAGCCGCCGTTATTGCCGTTGCCGCCGTTACCGCCATTGCCGCCATTGCCTGCAACGGGGCCCTGGGGGTTATAGCTGCTGTTCTGTTGGCTGGAATTAGAATAATCTGTCTGTGCGGTGTTGGCGGTGTTCATTCCGCTGCTGCCCACATTGGGGTAACCGGACTGCTCTGCCTGGGGCTGTTCCGGCTGAGTGCCCGCTGGCTGCCCGTTATTATTCTGCGGGCCGCCATTATTATAAAGACCCGAATAATCATATTCACTCATGAAAAATCTCTCCTTTGTTCTGCCGCACGGCGCTTGGGGGCCGCCGGGCGGTGATACACGGTCTGGCGGAAGCTTTTGCTTTGTCTTTCTTGCTTCCCTCAACCTTGTGCCTACAGTATAACCGCCAATTGTGAAAACAGTTTCGCGACTGCGTGAAAGAAATGTGAAATCTCCAAAAATCCGGTCAGTTTGGGCTGTGGTTTGACTTTATCCGCCCCATGCCGTACAATCAGTTGCAGACTGAAACATTAGGGGGAGCTTGCCCATGCGGATTGAAAAAACGGCACTGGACGCACAAAACCGCTGTGTCTATTCGTTATATAAAGAGAAAGGCTGCATCGGCCATGCCGTTACCTGTGCCGATTGTTTTGAAGCGTTGGAAATTGCCCCGGAATGGCAGAGCCGCGGGTACGGAAGCTATCTGCTGCGGGAGGTTTTGCGCCAGAACGGCGGCTTTGACCGAACTGCCCCCAGCGAATTCACCGCGCCACTGCCGGATGCCAGCAATACCGCTGCGCAGGCGCTGGCGGCAAAGTTCGGTTTTGTGCCGCGCGGCGGGCTGCTGGTGCGCCGCCGCGTGCCGGACCTGACGGCAGTGGAGCTGACCCACCGCTTTTTGCGCAGCACACTGGCACCGGGCGGACTGTATCTGGATGCCACCTGCGGCAACGGGCACGATACCCTATTTTTATGCAGCGTTGCCGGGGAAAATGGCCGGGTGATCGGGCTGGATATCCAGCCTCAGGCCGCGGCCAACACCAATGCGCTGCTGGCCGCCAACGGCATGGCTGCCATTGGCCGCGCGGAATGCTGCGACCATCGGGAGCTGCTGCGCTTTGCCCCGCCGGGCAGTGCGGACTGCGTGATGTTCAACTTTGGCTGGCTGCCAGGTGCCGCGCACGATGTACACTCCACGGCAGATTCCACCCTGCCCGCGCTGCAGGCCGGGCTGGACGCCCTGAAGCCCGGCGGCGTGCTTGCCGCGGTGCTGTACAGCGGCAAGGTGATCGGCAATGCGGAGAAAAAGGCTGCGGCGGAGTTTTTCCGCAGCCTGCCGCTGGCCGATTATACCGTGCTGATCTGCGAATTTGCCAACTGGGCCGATACCGCTCCCCTGCCCTGCTTTGTTATTAAGCGGGAAAAATAACCGCTGCCGCTGTGAAGCCCCAAAAAAGGAAGTGCTGCCAATGCTGCAACAGCAAACACAAAGCCCCGGCTGGCGGGTGCTGAACCGCGATGTGATCAAATACATCGCGATAACCGCCATGCTGCTGAACCACATCGCCAATATTTTTCTGGTGCCGGGCACCCTCTGGTACGAGGTGCTGGTGGATATCGGCTACTTTACCGCCATTACCATGTGCTATTTTCTGGTAGAGGGCTTCCGGTACACCCACAGCCGCAAACAGTATGCCTTACGGCTGTTCGGGTTCGGTGTGGTTTCACAGGTGCCGTTCTCGATGGCGTTTGCCCAAAACGGCATTCTGGAATTTCAGGATTTCAACATGATGTTCACGCTGTTCCTGTGTTTTTGCATCTTGTTGTGTATCGAAACCATCCGGAACCGTTTTTTGCGCGGCGTGCTGATCGTACTGCTGATTTTTGGTTCGTTGTTTTGTGACTGGGCGCTGCTGGCCCCGGTGTTCACCCTGCTCTTCCGCTGGTCCGGCCAGGACCAAAAACGACTGCGGTTCAGTTTTACGCTTTCTGCCGCGCTGTTTGGCTGGCTGAATTACACCAGCAGCGTGTGGCTTTACCCCACCGCACAGTGTTTGCTGATGGCCTGCGGCAGCATGGCAGGGATCGCTGCATCCGGGTTTGTGATCTTGTATCTGTACAATGGCCAGCGGGCGGCGCGGGGAAAGAAATTTTTGCACTGGTTTTTCTATCTGTTTTACCCGGTGCATTTGTTGGTGCTGGGGGTAATTCGGGTGATGGGGTGATGGTGCGCGGTAGATTTTTATCGTTACACGCTCCGCGGGACGATGCAAGCATCGTCCCCTACAAATAAATTGCAGCGTTTACCGCGATAGGCATGGTTCCTCCGCGGCGGGGTGAGGGCGCCCCGCCCTACAGATGCTCTGTTGGTTTGCAACACATTATAAAATGCTCTGTAAGGAATGGTCCAGACCGTTCCTTACAGATTGTTTTTCAACTTGTACCAATTTCTATAAAGCCAACATCAAAAAGGCGCACCACACGATGGTTTTGTGTGATGCGCCTTTATTTATCTTTTGTGTTCTATTAAAGCTTCTTTGGTTCCTTCTTTTCAAAGAAGGAACACAAATCCTCCGTAAAGCCCCTCACAGCGTTTCCGGGTACTCGGCATCGATGGCGGCCAGCAGGCGGGGTGCGCTTTCGCGGGTATCGGTCATACGCACGGCATTGCGCAGGGGCAGCACCGCGCGCGGGCTGACGGACAGCTCATCCACACCGATCGCCAGGAAGGTTTCGGTCAGGGTCAGGTCCGCGCCAAGCTCGCCGCAGATACCAACCCAAATGCCGTTCTTGTGGGCATTCTCCGTCACCATCTTCAACAAGCGCAGCACTGCCGGGTTGTGCGGGTCATAAAAACGTCCCAGATCATTGTTCTGGCGGTCACAGGCCAGGGTGTACTGGGTCAGGTCATTGGTGCCGCAGCTGAAGAAATCCACTTCCTTGGCCAGACGGTCACTCATGATGGCCGCTGCCGGGGTTTCGATCATGATGCCGACCTGCACATCCTCCGCAAAGGGAATGCCCTCAGCTTTCAGGTCGCGCTTGACTTCCTCGCAGTACTTTTTGGCTTCGCGCACTTCCCACACGCTGGTCACCATGGGGAACATGATGCCCAGCTTGCCGAACGCGGAAGCACGGTAAAGGGCACGCAGCTGGGTCTTGAAGATTTCCGGGCGGGTCAGACAGATACGCAGAGCGCGCATGCCCATAGCCGGGTTATCCTCTTTGGGCAGGTTAAAGTAGCCGATCTGCTTGTCCGCGCCGATATCCAGCGTGCGAATGATAACTTCCTTGCCGTCCATATCGGCAAGAACCTTTTTGTAGGCTTCAAACTGCTGGTCCTCGGTGGGGTAATCCGGGCTGTTCAGGTACAGGAACTCGCTGCGGAACAGGCCGATGCCGCCGCCATCGTTGACCTGCACGGCATGTACGTCGTCCGGGGAGCCAATGTTGCAGTAAATGCGGATGCTCTTGCCATCCTTGGTCACATTGGGCTGGCCTTTCAGGGTCTCCAGCAGGCGCTGCAGGCGCAGCTGCTGTTCCCGCTTTTTCAGCAGGTAATCACGGGTCATATCGTCCGGGTCGATCACCACATTGCCGGTAGCGCCGTCAATAATGCAGGAGCGGCCCTCATACTCCGGCTTCAGGGCATCGCCCACACCCACAATGGCGGGAATGCCCATGGTGCGGGCCAGAATGGCCGTGTGGCTGGAACCGGAACCGCCCGCAGTGATGAAGCCCAAAATCTTGGATTTATCCAGCTGCACAGTTTCCGAAGGTGCCAGGTCGTCCGCAGCCAGCAGCACCGGCACATCCGAAGCAATACCGCCCTGCACTGCACCGGACAGGATCCCCAGGATGCGATCCGATACATCGCGCACATCTGCCGCACGGGCCTGCATGTAGGAATCGTCCATGGATTCAAACATGGCGGCGAACTGAACTGCAGTATCCGAAATCGCGGCTTCGGCGTTCATCTTTTCATTGTTGATATGGTCGGAGATGGCTTCCTCGTAATCGAGATCCTCGGCCATCATCTGGTGGGTCTCAAACAGCATGGCGGCTTCATCGCCGGCTTCGGCGCGGGCCTTTTCGGCCAGTTCGCCCAGCTGCTCAATGGCGGCGGTCTGCGCGCCCTTGAAACGGTGCCACTCGGCATCGGGATCGGTCACGGTATAGCGGGGGATCTCGGTTTTGGTGCGGTGATAGAAATAAAGCGGGCCAACGCCAACGCCGGAAGATACGCCCTTGCCCTGAATACTGATCATAACAAGCGTCCTTTCTTTGGTGTTCAATGGGATCCTGACTGGTTATTTTATACAACCAAATGCAGCAGAAAACAAAATGCGGCTGCCTGCCCCAGCGCCGGGTAAGGGCCTTGCTGGGGCAGGTGCCGCAAACAAAAGGATTCAATTACAAATGCTCTTTGAAGAAAGCTTCCAGTGCCGGTGCTGCGGTATCCTCGTCCTCGCCTTCCACGGTAACGGTAACGGTATCGCCGCACTTAACGCCCATACCCATCAAAGCCATCAGTTTCAGCGCGTTGCTGGATTTATCGCCCTTGATGACGGTAACAGTGCTCTTATACTTTTTGACCTCTTTGACCAGCAAACCGGCCGGACGGGCATGGATGCCAACTGCTTCCTGAATGGTATAATCAAACTGCTTCATAGATGCGTCTTCCTCTCTGTTCCACAGCTTTTCAACAAGCCTGTGGAGAATTTAACAATTTGATTATACCAGCAATGTTGAGCAAAGTCAATGCAAATACTGCATTTTACCCTGTCGTTTTTTGTAAACTTTCACAAAATCAACAAAATGTTTTTGACAATATTGTGGATTCACTCGGTTTCAGTTTTCCTGCCTGGCCAGGAAGGCACGCAGGGTATCCTCCGGCCGGGGGGTATGGTTTGCATAGCGCCGGCGCAGCTCCGCTGCAGCGGTGGACATAATGTAAGGGTGACCTACCAAATCCAGCATGGCAACATCATTATAGTTATCGCCAAAGGCTATCACATCCGCCGGATCAATGCCCAGCACACGGCAGATGCTCTGTACGCCAATCCCCTTGTTGGCCACGGTGGTATCGATCCACTTGGGTCCCGCCACGGCGCAGTTGGCCTGCTGCCATTTGGGCACAAAGCGCTCCACAAACGGCTCCACGCCGTTCACCAAATAGACGGACACCTTGACGATATCCTCCGGGATCTGGGCGGGGTCTGTGATGACCGTATAATTGTTGCCAATGAACTTGATGCGGTCCACCACGCCGTGCCCGCGCTCCATCAGGTAGGACATGTTTTCGCCGGAAAGCATCACTTCGCCTAAGTCCTCGGTGTTGTTCCAGAAATCCCAGGCGATTTCTTCTGCCAGGGCGCGGGGCATCGGCGTTTTGGCGATTACTTTGCCACCGCGGTAGACAACCGCGCCGTTCTCGCACAGGTAGATGCAATCGTCCGCCACAGGGGCGAACAGTTTGCGCAGGCTGGTATACTGCCGCCCGCTGGCCGGGCAGAACAGGATACCACGGTCATGCAAAGCGCGGATCTCATCAAAAATTTCGCCCTCAATGAGCTTTTTCCCATATTGCAGCAGGGTGCCGTCCAGATCGCTGCAAACCATTTTTATCATATTTGTTTCCCCCTGATTGCTTTTCCTGAAGCAACGTAATATATTATTTAATATAGTAAAAGTATAACAAACACAGGCTTGTTTTTCAATTTAACTAACAGTGCCCGGCGGTAGAATTATTCCGGGCAGGGAGGTAAAATTATGGCAGTTATCACAGTATACGGCAAAACGCCGGATGTTGGCAGTGCAGCCTTTGTGGCCCCCAACGCCACCCTAGTCGGGGATGTTGTGCTGGCCGCTGGCAGCAGCGTGTGGTACGGCGCGGTGGTGCGTGGAGATACCGGCGCCATCCGCATTGGCAAAAACAGCAATATCCAGGACAACGCCGTGCTGCACACCGGGCCAAACCTGGGGGTAACGATCGGCAAAAATGTATCCATCGGCCACAGTGCAGTGGTGCATGGCTGTACGGTGGGGGACGGCGCTTTGATCGGTATGCACGCCACGGTGATGAACGGCGCCGTGGTGGGCAAAAATGCCGTGGTGGCCGCCGGGGCGCTGGTGCTGGAAAACACCGTGATCCCGGACGGCATGGTGGCCATGGGTGTACCCGCCAAGGTGCGTGAAGCCGCCAGCCCCGCCCTGGTGGAAGCCAACCGAAAAAATGCCGAAGGGTATGTGGCGGAAGCCACCGCCCATGCGGAGGCGAATAAGTAAGTCCTGACGAGTATGTTCGCTCTTTGATTTTATTTTGCAGGGGACAACACAAATTTTTTAGGGCAATACCGCATAATTCTAAGTGCCGATACGGCGAGCGAGGTACGGCACTTAGAATTATGCAGTATTGCCTTAGAATCTGTGGCGTACAGTCAAACATTTGCCTTTCTCCCCCGGCGGGATGATGGTCCCCCCACCACGCATTTTCCATCAAATTTTGCTTTTTTCTCCCCTTACCGGCCAAAAATCTGGTATCAGGCGTTGCAATCCCTTAAAAATCATAGTAAAATAAAAAGGTATGTCTTGTAACCTTTCTTGTAATAGTTCAGATGCCGCCTGAAAACCAGAGTGATAGAGGAGTGTTCCCCATGTGACGGAAGCAGACAACCGTAAAAAGTCACATTGCAATGGAATAAAGGAGTATTGACTTTCATGGCAACTTTGCGTGAAGAAATCGAGCGCCGCCGGACGTTTGCGATCATTTCGCACCCGGACGCCGGCAAAACCACATTGACCGAAAAGCTGCTGCTGTACGGGGGAGCCAT
>UMIB01010129.1_pt1 | contig 9853 bp, 8 predicted proteins | sample 1965641 | NCBI WGS metagenome assembly UMIB01 (sample SAMEA4836110, study PRJEB28245) | human gut metagenome | biome: gut microbiome; material: fecal sample | place: Denmark | collected 2008
TCATCCCGACTGTAGACGCTACAATCGCTGGTGAGTTCGGACGCATCATGGCATGGGCTGACAAGTACAGAACAATGAAAGTTCGTACAAACGCAGATACTCCTGCAGATGCTAAGAAAGCTGTAGAGCTTGGTGCAGAAGGCATCGGTCTTTGCCGTACAGAGCATATGTTCTTCGGTGAGGGACGTATCGATGCATTCCGTGAAATGATCTGCTCCGAAACAGCAGAAGAGAGAGAAAAAGCACTTGCAAAAGTTCTTCCATATCAGCAGGATGACTTCAAAGGTCTCTTTGAAGCTCTGGAAGGTAACCCTGTTACTATCCGTTTCCTGGATCCGCCTCTTCATGAGTTCGTTCCTACAGATGAAGCTGACATCAAGAAACTTGCAGATGCTCAGGGCAAAACTGTAGAGCAGATCAAGACTATCATCGCTTCTCTTCATGAGTTCAACCCGATGATGGGACATCGTGGATGCCGTCTTGCTGTTACTTATCCTGAAATCGCTAAGATGCAGACAACAGCAGTTATCCGCGCAGCAATCGAAGTTAAGAAAGCTCATCCGGACTGGACAATCAAACCGGAAATCATGATCCCACTTGTTGGTGATGTAAAAGAGCTTAAATATGTTAAGAAATTCGTAGTTGAGACAGCTGATGCTGAGATCAAAGCCGCTGGTTCTGACCTTCAGTATGAAGTTGGTACAATGATCGAGATCCCGAGAGCAGCTCTTACAGCTGATGAGATCGCTAAAGAAGCAGACTTCTTCTGCTTCGGTACAAACGACCTTACTCAGATGACATACGGCTTCTCCCGTGATGATGCAGGTAAATTCCTCAACGCATACTATGACGCTAAGATCTTCGAGAACGATCCATTTGCAAAACTGGATCAGGTTGGCGTTGGCAAGCTGATGAAGATGGCTATCGAACTCGGCAAACCGGTTAACCCGAACCTTCACGTAGGTATCTGTGGCGAGCATGGTGGAGATCCGTCTTCTGTAGAATTCTGCCACAAGATCGGTCTTAACTATGTATCCTGCTCACCATTCCGTGTACCGATCGCTCGTCTTGCAGCAGCACAGGCAGCTATCGCTGAGAAGAATGCATAATTAACATAAAATATAGATTCATGCGCGAGCATGAGAGTGTCCAAACGTAAAATGGCTCCTGGAACTTTAGAAAAATCTGAAGCTCCAGGAGCTTTTTGATGTATTTGTAGTGAAACGTGGAATAATCATTTGTCAGAAAGTTTTAATTATGTGATCTTTGCATTTATGATCAGGAGATTTGATTTCAAAACTCCGGAATGCGAGGATGATGATACAGAGACAAAACTTTATACAAAAGCAGACGTAAATGTAAGAAAAGAAGCAGGAAAAATAGCCGGATAATTAAGATAGTTTATCTGATTATCCGGCTGTTTTTGTCTGGCTACATAGTAAACTTCATAGTAAAACAAATTGACGTTATATATGAAAAGTGATATAATGTACAATGATTTGACATAAAATATATAAAAAAAGTACAAAATACACAAAAATACTTACTGTAGAGGTGCTTCAATGTATGCAGAATTACAAATGGAACTGGAAACAAAAGAAATAAATTACAGGCAGTCATCAAATTTACAGGGAGTTATTATGGAAAATATTTCTCCAGAATATGCAGCCAGACTACATGGAAACCAGTTAAATCCTTATAGTCAATGTATCACGAGGGAAAATAACAGCACCATCTGGACAATAAAGACTTTGAATGAAGAAGCATATGAAAATATAATTATGCCGTTGTCTGAATGTACAGATATTTTTTTGAGAAAAAAGGGATTATCAATTTCTGTATGTAATAAAAGGATGCACTTGAAAAATGATAATGAACTTATCACAGAATTTTATGAGAAGAAATGTCCGAAATATTTGGAGATAAAGTTTCAGACACCCACAGCTTTTAAAAGTGACGGAAAATATGTAATATATCCGGATTTGGGCTTAATATATGCCAGTCTTATGAGAAAATACAGTGCTGTTTCAGAAGCTTTTTATATGTTTGATGAGGAAACACTGGAGGCACTTGTTGAACAGAGTGAAATCGTGCGGTACCGTTTGCAGACATTACCATTTCCATTGGAGAAAGTTCAGATCACAGGTTTTACAGGAAGTATCTGCATTCATATTAGAGGACCAGAAACAATGGCAAGATATCTGAGAATGTTATTTAAATTCGGAGAATTTGCCGGAGTGGGAATTAAGACAGGCATGGGAATGGGAGCAATGAAATACGTCAGGAGGAATGAAGATGATTGACCAGAAAATTAAGTTGATTACAGGAAGTCTGCTTCATGACATAGGAAAAGTAGTTTACCGGGAAGGCAGTGACAGAAGAAATCATAGTGTATCAGGATATGATTTTCTTAAAGAAGAGGGAAAAATAGAGGATAAAGAGATTCTTGACTGTGTAAGATACCATCACTTTTCAGAAATCAAAAGTGTACGTCTGAAAGAGGATAATCTGGCGTACATTGTTTATCTGGCGGATAATATAGCTGCCTTTGCAGACAGAAGAAAAAAGGAAGACATTGAAGAGAAGGGCTTTGACCTGTCAGTCCCGCTTCAGAGCGTGTTTAATGTATTAAATGGGAATAACCAAAGTTTTTATTATCAGCCAGGTGATATGGATGATCAGGGTCAGATTAATTATCCTGCTTCTGAGAAAAAGCCATTTTCCAAAGAATTCTATATGAAAATCCGTCAGAGAATGTTAGATAATTTCAGAGGTATGAATTGGAGTGAAGAATATCTGAACTCCTTACTGGCCGTTATGGAAGCAAATCTTTCTTATATGCCATCCTCCACTTCAAATGAAGAATTAAGTGATATTTCCCTGTTTGATCATGTAAAATTGACTGCGGCAATTTCCAGTTGCATATATGATTATTTAAACGAAAGTCATTTGAGTTATAAGACGGAATTATTTGATAAGAAGGATTTTTATGACAGGAACGCATTTCTCTTATGTTCTATGGATATTTCAGGAATACAGAGTTTCATATATACAATAAGCTCTAAAAATGCATTGAAAACTTTGCGTGCAAGGTCTTTTTACCTGGAAATTATGATGGAGCATATCATAGATCTTCTTTTAGACAGACTGCAACTGTCAAGGGCAAATCTTTTATACTCCGGAGGCGGACATTGTTATCTGCTTCTTGCAAATACAACGGAAACTGTTATACAGATTCAAAAATTTCAGGAAGAATTGAAGGAATGGTTATTGAAACAGTTTCAGACAGATCTTTTTGTTGCTTTTGGATATGTGCAATGTACAGGGAATGCATTCAGAAACGTTCCGGAGGGTAGTTATACAGAGTTATTCAGGAAAATGAGTAAAATGCTGTCGTTGCAAAAACGGCACAGATATACGGCGAGAGAAATAATTCGGTTAAATAATCGAAAAGAGCAGGATTATTCCAGAGAATGTAAGGTTTGCAAAAAAATCGGACATGTAGATGAAGAGGGAGTTGGCCCTCTGTGCAGAAAAATAGAGAAGCTTTCAAAAAATGTATTGTATGCAGATTTCTTCTCCGTTGTACTGGAAAATCCAGATGAAAGAGAAGATGCCATGCCACTGCCGGGAGGATATTGTCTGGTTGCAGACGATGAAAAAAAACTGTGCAGACGAATGGAAAATGACGATTATTTTGTACGAGCCTATTCTAAAAATAAGCTTTATACAGGAAAACATATTGCTACGAAGCTGTGGGTAGGAGATTATTCAACAGGAAGTACTTTTGAAGAATTTGCCTGGGAAGCTGAAGGCATCAGCAGAATCGGGGTATTGAGAGCAGATGTGGATAATCTTGGACAGGCTATTGTGTCAGGATTCTGTAATTCAAAAAATGGAGACAGATATATGACATTATCCAGAACAGCTACTTTATCCAGACAGTTATCCTTATTCTTCAAGTATTATATTCGATTCATCCTGGAAAATGGAGAATATTCACTGGAAGGAAAAAATGGTGGAAAGAAAAGACAGGCTACAATTGTATATTCCGGAGGAGATGATGTATTTATTGTAGGTGCATGGAATGATATTATTGAATTGTCTGTAGATCTGAGAAGAAAATTTGAACAATATACTCAGGGGACATTAAGCATTTCAGCAGGCATCGGTATTTATGATTTTTCTTATCCGATTGCTGCCATTGCAGAAGAAACCGGTATGATGGAATCAGAGTCAAAGAGAATGCCGGAAAAAAATGCAGTGACATTACTTCAGGATGGAGAGATTCATCTGGTGGATGACGGGGATGAAGAAAAAGAGATCAGCGATGGAACCTATTCATGGAAAGAACTGGAAGAAGGAGTTGTTCAGGAAAAATACAGGGCATTATGTGATTTTTTTGAAGGTATTGACGAAACCAGAGGAATGTCCTTCTTATACCGTATGATGGAGTTGGTAAGAGGACATGAGGAGAAGATCAATTTTGCAAGAATGATGTATCTTCTTTCCAGGCTGGAGCCGACAGAGGAAGGACCGAAAAAAGAAAAATACAGACAGTTGTCTCAGAAAATGTACAGGTGGATTCAGTCGGATCAGGATTGCAGACAATTGAAAACAGCAATTAATCTTTACGCATACATTCATCGCAAAAAGGGGGAACACAGGGATGAGAATTAATGAGAATAACTATGTAGATAAAGCTGAAGAGGCGATTAAGAGTCTGGTTGAGGAGTCAAAGCAAAAATGCAGAGGAAAAGTAAATATTGTAACTACATCTAAAATACGGAATCTTCTGGCAATGACTGCAGATATTTATAATCAGGTTCTTACATATACATCAGAAAAATTGGATGATGAAATTTGTGGAAGAATTGAGTATCTCAGAATTCGTTTTATATATGAATGTGGTCGGGAGCCAAAAGTAAAAGCATTTGTAAAACAGGCAGAAATTCTGGAGATTCTTAAAGAAATCAGACAGAGTAAAAAGAATTATCTGTTGTTCAGCAAATATATGGAAGCTTTGATTGCATTTCACAAATATTATGGCGGCAAAGAACAGTAGGAGGAAAGATTTATGTATGGAAAAATCAGGATTTCAGGAAATATTTTAGTAAAAACAGGAATGCATATTGGTGGAAGTGGCGCATTTGCTGCAATTGGGGCTGTGGACTCACCAATCATAAGGGACGCCAGAACAAATCTACCGATGATTCCCGGAAGCTCTCTGAAGGGAAAAATGAGAAGTCTTCTGGCAAAAGAATTTAATGAGCGTGTAGTGGAGCCAAATGAAGATCATGAACGTATTACACGACTGTTTGGCTCTTCAAAAAGGGGAAATATAAAAAGAAGCCGATTACTGTTTTCAGATATGGTTCTGAAAAATGAAGAAGAGTTACGAGATGCCGGACTTCAAAGTATGACAGAAGTAAAATTTGAAAATTCTATTTCCAGAGCTACTGCTGTGGCAAATCCCAGACAAATTGAACGAGCTGTCAGAGGTTCTGTCTTTAAACTGGATTTGATATATGAATTGGAAGAGGAACAGGAATTTTTGGAGGATATGGAAACTCTCGCAGAAGCAATGAAGTTATTGCAGTACGATTATCTTGGAGGAAATGGATCCAGAGGATATGGAAAAATCCAATTTCAGGATATTTATACAGATGCAGTTGTCGGCCATGTTGATAATACATTGCTGGAACAATGCAATTCGATTCTGAATGAGGCTGTGAAAGAGTAGTCGGTGAAAGGAAGGATACTTTGAATTATACATTATACTGTTTGGAGTTTATAAATGGAGTCCATTTTGGCAGGGGAAATCTAGATAGTTCAGAAATCACTTTTCATGCAGATACTCTGTTTTCAGCTTTGTTTCAGGAAGCACTGAAAATGAAAAAACAGGATAGATTTCTGAAACAGGTGTCAGATGGAAAAATCATATTCTCTGATGCATTCCCATACATAGGAAAAAATTACTATATTCCGAAGCCAATGATTGCTGTTCAGACGGAGGATGAAAGCAAACAGGGAGATTCCCGTCAGAAAAAGAAATTCAAAAATTTGAAATACATCCCAGTAAGTACGCTCGCAGATTTTGTGAACGGAACTTTTCCGGAAGAACATATGGAGGATATGAAATATCTGGGACTTTATGATATGAAAGTTTCAGTAGGAATCCATGGGATGGAGGAGCCGGAACCTTTTCGGGTTAATACATGGAACTTTAATACAGGAACAGGTTTGTATGTGCTGGCAGGATATGAGAATGAAAGTGACAGGGAATTGTTAGACGAACTGTTTGAAAGTCTGCAATATACTGGTATAGGTGGAAAGAAAAGTTCCGGACTGGGAAGATTTATATACAAGGTCTGTAAAGTTCCGGAAGATATGATGGGATATTTAAAGAAAAAATCAGAAAAAAACATTTTGCTTTCCACTGCGCTTCCTGAAGATGAAGAATTGGAACAGGTTATAAAAGATTCCTCATATCTTTTAATAAAAAGATCAGGATTTGTAGATTCATCAGAATATGCATTGCAGCAAATGCGAAAAAGAGATCTCTATGTTTTTTCATCTGGTTCATGTTTTGCGCATACATTCAGAGGAAGAATCATTGAAGAAAGAAACGGTGGAAAACATCCGGTATTTCGATATGCAAAAGCTTTCTTCATGGGGGTATAATATGGAACGAAAATTAAAAACATATAAGATACATCTGAAAGTCAATGGACCGGTATTCGTAGGTGATGGAAACGAAATACAGAAAAAAGAATATATGTTTCTGAATAGAAATACCATAGGGGTAATAGATGGCTCAAAGTTCTATATGTTGGCTAAAAAACTTCATCTTCAGAATGATTTTGAACGTTTCATGATTGATGATACAAGAGAAGACTTGAAACATTGGTGTTTCAGAAACCATGTATCTCAAAATGATTTAAAAAACTGTATGAAATATGTAGAGAATGTGGGTGACAGATCAGAAGAAAAAGGAAAGCTTCAGGTAATGACCTGCATTACAGACCCATATGGAAATCCTTATGTACCCGGAAGTTCTCTGAAGGGAATGCTACGAACAATTCTTCTGAGTAGAGATATTTTACAAAATCGGGAGAAATATAGAACTGATACCAGACAGCTCAGGAGTGATTTGGAAGTTAACAGGATTAACAGAAGAATCTTAAATAATAATATTGTAAAAATTGAGAAAAATGCATTCAATTCAGTGAGGTCTTCAGGGAAAGAAACGGTTGATTTCGATATTATGTCAGGTATTATCGTTGGAGACAGCGAACCCTTGTCCAGAGAAGATATTATTTTGTGTCAGAAATGGGAGCAGCACACAGATGGTACATACAAAACATTGAATCTTCTGCGAGAGTGCATAAAACCGGGAACAGTCATTAAAAGTACATTGACAATTGATGAAACACTTTGTAATATAAAAAAGGAAGATATTTTGGAAGCAGTGCAGTTATTTTATGAACAGTATTATCAGAATTTCCAGAAGAAATTTTCACGAAGTGACAGGAGAAAACCGAATACAGTATTTCTGGGCGGCGGAAGCGGCTTTGTTTCCAAGACAGTGATTTACCCATTATTCGGAGAAAAAGAGGGCATTGAAACTGTAAAAAATATTTTTGACAGAACAAATGTGCCTAAAACCCATCAACATTATAAAGATACTCGTATAGGAGTATCCCCTCATATTTTAAAATGCACAAGATATCAGGGAAAAGAATATATGATGGGGGAATGTGAATTAAATATTATTTGAGCATTTTGTTCTTAAATGCGCGAAATTCTGTATTTTGCCGCGCATGGCTTAAATACTGGATTTGTGAGAATTTTTTACTTTCCAAAACGGCTGCATTTCAATAAAATTACTTTTCCCCCGCAATCCCCCTATTCGTCCCAGACAGGACATGGGGTTGCGGGGATGGTATTGAGAAATGTAGCTCCCCGATAGGGGACGGAAACTGTTAAAAACCTATTTATTAGTTACAAGGGTATTTCAATTGAGAAATGTAGCTCCCCGATAGGGGACGGAAACGGGATTTAAAATTCTTGGCATCACGCCAAATAGAAGAATTGAGAAATGTAGCTCCCCGATAGGGGACGGAAACAGGGTTGAGAAATCGCACATTTTATCATTGCCAATTGAGAAATGTAGCTCCCCGATAGGGGACGGAAACGGTAAATGGGTTATAGGCTGGATATCCGACAATGAATTGAGAAATGTAGCTCCCCGATAGGGGACGGAAACAGATAAAGCAGAAGCGGAAGACTTTACAGCGTTCCATTGAGAAATGTAGCTCCCCGATAGGGGACGGAAACACCCGGATATTGTTTGCGGTCCAGGCATTTATATAAAATTGAGAAATGTAGCTCCCCGATAGGGGACGGAAACCTGGCTTACCTCATCAGTGGGCACGTTGCCATCGTGTCATTGAGAAATGTAGCTCCCCGATAGGGGACGGAAACAATCAGGCACGAGCGTGGATCGGAATATCAGGAAGTATTGAGAAATGTAGCTCCCCGATAGGGGACGGAAACTTTACAACTCTTTCACATGAATTGTAGGTTACTGTCATTGAGAAATGTAGCTCCCCGATAGGGGACGGAAACGGTGATTACATGAACCTTAAAGGTTTTGACGTTCCAGAATTGAGAAATGTAGCTCCCCGATAGGGGACGGAAACATTCTTAGGATGGTCTTTGAAATTGGGGTTATATTAATTGAGAAATGTAGCTCCCCGATAGGGGACGGAAACCCTAACCCACCTGTTGGTCTGAAGACCATGGAAGATTGAGAAATGTAGCTCCCCGATAGGGGACGGAAACGGTAATTCGGTCACATTTAGCAATTTAACAAAAATTGAGAAATGTAGCTCCCCGATAGGGGACGGAAACGTCCCATGCTTCCTGTACTTCCCAACGTTCCTCTGATACATTGAGAAATGTAGCTCCCCGATAGGGGACGGAAACAATTTCACTCATATCGTGCTAATTTCTCCTTATTTATTGAGAAATGTAGCTCCCCGATAGGGGACGGAAACTCGGCCAGAATGTCTTCCAACAGTTCACCGGATTCCTGATTGAGAAATGTAGCTCCCCGATAGGGGACGGAAACACAAACCAAGGTTCATTGTCAATTGTTACTGTTCGATTGAGAAATGTAGCTCCCCGATAGGGGACGGAAACAATTTTTTCATCTTTTTTCCTCCTTGACTTGTAAATTGAGAAATGTAGCTCCCCGATAGGGGACGGAAACGATGCTGTGATGCTCGGTGTGCTTGCATCAATTATTGAGAAATGTAGCTCCCCGATAGGGGACGGAAACGGATTATTACATTTTTTAGTGTTGCGTCTTAAAGGATTGAGAAATGTAGCTCCCCGATAGGGGACGGAAACTATTGACTTGATAGTATCAAGCATCTTATTTCTAAATTGAGAAATGTAGCTCCCCGATAGGGGACGGAAACCCTGTAACAGGTGGGTGCATAATTTCTAATTCTTATTGAGAAATGTAGCTCCCCGATAGGGGACGGAAACTCATCTGGCACAACCAAACAGAGGACGCGTACACAATTGAGAAATGTAGCTCCCCGATAGGGGACGGAAACGGAACAACAGATTTCTGGCAGAACTGATATAGAAGTTATTGAGAAATGTAGCTCCCCGATAGGGGACGGAAACGCTCTATCTATTGAGCTACCCTAGCCTATTTATTATTGAGAAATGTAGTGGTGCTAGAATATAAATAGTACAAGCCAAAATGAGAAATTCTAAATACACATAAGCATAATACAATAGAGGCATGCTGAAGGAGGATCTCATATGGCAAAGC
>UMIB01034600.1_pt1 | contig 9831 bp, 10 predicted proteins | sample 1965641 | NCBI WGS metagenome assembly UMIB01 (sample SAMEA4836110, study PRJEB28245) | human gut metagenome | biome: gut microbiome; material: fecal sample | place: Denmark | collected 2008
CACCTCCCCCTACGGGTACTCCTCCTTCCCGAAGGAGGAGAATAGAGTTACTATTGCGTACAACTACTCCCTAGAACTCCTTTTTCACATCGAAGCAGGGACAGGCTTTCATGTATTCATTGGGTGAGATGATGCCGTCTCCGTTGAGGTCGGGGCTTGTGTCCCGGTGTCCGATGACCTGTTTCACGTTGGGGAAGGCCAGTTGCAGAGATTTCACCAGTCGGATGAGGGCAGTGCGTTGTGCATCTGTCCGTGTGTCGGCGGGGCGGCCTTCCTTGTCCAGCCCGCCGACGTAGCAGATGCCGATGGAACGCTGGTTCCAGCCCATACAATGCGCCCCGTCGAGGGTGACGTCTCGTCCCGGTTCGATGGTGCCGTCGAGGCGGATGACGTAATGATAGCCGATGGACCAGAAGCCACGGGCACGGTGCCAGCAGTCGATATCGGCAGCGGTGATGTTCTGTCCCGCACGGGTGGCGGAACAGTGGATGATGATGGTGTCTTTCATTGCAGAAACTCCTTTCTTTGTTCTCTTTCTCTAGGCAATATATAAGTGTTGAAACCAAAAATGGCGGATTCTTCGGGAGACAGGCGGCGGTAATAGTGTTGCGTCACTGAATGGTGTACGGGAACAAAGAGAGAAATAAGAGGAAGAGGCGATGAAACAAGGGGAGAAGAAACTGACTGCACACATACATTGCCTGCTTCGGACTCTCCGACTGAATTGCTCGATCTGCCTGTTCCGAGCAGATTGCCTGCTTCGGACTCTCCGACTGAATTGCTCGATCTGCCTGTTCCGAACAGATTGCCTGCTTCGGACTTCCCGATTGAATTGCTCGATTTGCCTGTTCCGAGCAGATTGCCTGCTTCGAACTCCCCGATTGAATCAGCTTTGACGGTCAGCACAGGTATTTCGGGTGCTATCAGAAAGCATTCTTCCGAACCGCTTCTTTCGGCTCTTGGCTTTTTCTTCATGGCCGATTGCTTCAGTCTTTCGGGGTGTAATAAATGCAGCACCAGCCAATTACGTTGTTTAGGGTTCATTTGTTCCCCTTTTACCAGTGCGTTCATGGATGGATAGGCTTGCAGGATATTTCCTGCCTCGTCCGTTGTGGCACAGGGGACGGGGGAGAGGGCGGGTGACGACGGACGCAGACCGGTCCGGATGGCGTGCATGACATTGTCGTAGGCATCGCACCATTCGAGGTTGGCGACGTGGTTGTTGAGCTTGTTTCCGTCGAGGTGGTTCACTTGGGGGAGACGCTTCGGGTTGGGGATAAAAGCTGTTGCCACTAAGCGGTGTACAGAGTAGCCGACGTATATCCCCTTTTGGCGGATGGCCACGTACTCATAACCTTTTGCGGTAATGCTGCTGCTGATTATCAACTTCGATTTGCCTTTGAAACTCAATATCCGCCCGTGGTCTGAAACCATATAATCGGAATTTGCTTCGATAAATCTCCAATTTTCCATACTTTATTCTTTATATTGTTAATAAAATTATACTTCGTTAAAAAGAAATCCCTTTTCCGAAACCACCGGGGATAAACGGCGCAGCCTGCATGGTAGAAACGGCGTAGCCTGCAAGGTAAAAACGGCATAAACAAGGACTGTTAAACGGCGTAGCCTCCTCGCTGACATGAGGCGGTTCCGCCCGCTTACTCCGGTCTTTGACCTTTCTCATTCCTCCTCTGCACGGGGTTCGAGCCGTTCGGCACAGCGAACGAGAAACTCCAGTTCCTCCCGACACCCTTGAATGGCTTCGTACAAAGAGTCCACATGATACATTCTGCAAAGCGTTTCCCATTCTTTTCGTTCTTCTGAAGTCATTTGTTCTCCGAAATTCATTTGCTGTCCAAAACTTATCTGCTGTCCGAAACTCATTTCAAAATTTATCTGCTGCCCGAAACTCATTTGCTCTCCGAATCTCATCTGCTCTTCGAAACTCATTCGACGCAAAGGAAATTTTCGGCATGAAACGTGCGCCACCCTTTGGCTTCGAGGTCGTAGTAGACTACAAACGTATTTTCCGGTCGTGGCATATAGGGGCGGTGAAAACTGTGTTGATATCCGGTGAGCGTGCCGACAGCGTGGCGCACGGTTCCGTCCTGCTTGGTGTAGCAGAATTTCACGTTCTCCCTGTGCATCTTCCTTATCAGTCCACCGATTCGGTGGGCGATGATGAGCGCATCACGCCGGTTCATGTCATTGTTGCGACGGATGACGGCGGCCCGCCTCATGAGCCGTACCCGTGGGAGGGAATGTTGTTTTTTCATTTCAGTCATATGATTCAATTGTTTTTTATTGATTTCGGGGCAAAAGTAGACTGTGGGTAGAATAAAAACCGTTCACGCTTGACTAAAATGAAAAAATATGTAGAAAGAGTCACGCGTGACCCAAAATGTTAAAGGTAAATCCCGAATTTTGTCGGATTAATTTAAATATAATTAGTAATGAACAAAAAAGAAAACTGCCAGAACAGTAGTGAAAGAGAACAACACATTGAAGTAAAAAGGACTGTAAATCAGAAAAGTACAAGTCAGAAAAAAGTAAATCAGAAAAGCATGAGTCAGGAAAAAGCAAATCAGAAAAGCATGAGTCAGAAAAAAGCAAATCAGAGTGGCGAAAAGTCCGTGTATGACGAGAACAGGGATGCCCTTCAGGAAAGAGTCGAAGAGAAGCAATGGAAGAAAAAGCAATGTAATGGCTTGCAGCACAGTGATGACGAAGAAAAACAGAAAGTCATCGATTCGATTATGAAAGTCAGCCGGGATAACGGCTTTGACGACGCTTATCTTCAGCAGCATTCGGACTGTTCGGCATCGTCGATCAAGCGCTTCCACTCGGCCTGGATGGGAAAGAGAATGTCCAATTGGACGACGATTTTTAATTTAGCGCACTGCGTGTCCGTCAATTGTGTCTTTGCCGAAAATCTGGTCGGGATGCTGGTTGTCATTATTATGTTCTTGATTAGAGATGCCGGAATTGTGAGTTACCATATCGACTCGACCAGGAAAGTGGTGATAGAAATAAATTTCGGTAAAGATAAATTATTGCGCATGAAAGACGAGGAAAAGAGCGAAAAAGGAAAAGAAGGTAAAGACGACGAACACCTTTGAGCGACGACAATGATCGGGACAAAGGAAAGAACAACTGACGGAATGAGGTAAGTCCTGTAAGAACTTGGTAGTCTGTATTCGTAAAAAAACGATTCGATATCAGCGATGGACTTCCATTTTATTCCCTTGTTATAATGTCACCACAAATGTAATCATATTATTGAGAAAACCATGCAGAAACGCTTTTATTCTGAAAAATAAGTTTTATTGTTCACTCAGATTTCATATTCGATGTTGACATCCTACGTTTTCTCTTTTAGATATTTATTTGTTTTCCTTTGTCGGTTTCTACCGTATTGCACGTTCGTCATTATTTACAAATTCTAATTATTGCATTCTCAGTTCGGGTAAAACGAATCCGTTTTCCGAGCTGAGAATGCAGATGACGGCTTTTAATAAGTCTGTTTGTTTTTATTTCTTTAGTAATATATTATAAACTGGCAGATAAGTCGCTCTACCAAGTTCTTACAGAACTTACCTTTTTGTATAGTAATATTTAAAGATTTAATAGCAATATTTTAAGATATTCAGTGATCGGTTCCGCAAACAATCAAAACAATCACTATTTATGGAAGCGCGGATAACTCGAAAAACAGCGGCACTTGCAATCTTTCTGATCAGTGCATTTCAGACTTACATTTATGCCGGCCGCCCCTCTTCTTGTCAACTATTAATCATCAATTCTTATACCGAAAACTGTCTGTGGAGCGATGACTTTATGGCCCCTGTCTATAAAGAGTTTCGCGTCCAGAACAGCCCGGTTGACATATGTGCCGAGCACATGGAACTGATGGCGACCGTTGTCCCGGATATGCGCAAACAGGTCTTCATGTCCGACAGGCGCTGGATCAGTGCGCAATGCAGGAAAGAAGCGGAGGAAGTGATGCCTTTCCTGTTGATCGGCGGCTATTTCTGGACAGACAGTGAAATAAAGAAACATCTGCTCCCGGTGATCAAAAGCCGCCTGGACGGAGCGTCGCATCCGCACAGAGTGGAAACGACAGCGATGGGGACGCCCCCATCCGTCATCAATTATGCCGACTACGTAGAGAGCGGACTGTTGCTCGGCCTGTGTCCCGACGACACTGTTTTTGGTATGAAGCCCCCCACTTTTTTCGAGCGGAACAAATATTATCTGGCCCTGTTTTTCTCTTTGATGGCACTGGCCGTCATCTATGTGATATGGCTCCGGAGGGCGCTGCATGAGAGGAGCAGGCGGCTGGAGATCATGAGGAGCTATAGCAGTCTGGTCGAAAACATGCCCGTTCTCTATGCCCGTGTCGAGCTCATATTCGACCCCGGTGCCCGGATTATCGACTATGTCTACCGGGAAGTGAATCCCACTTTCGAGAAATACATCCTGCCCAAAGAAAAAATACTGGGAAAGAAATACAGCGAACTCAATCCGGATTATTCGCCGGAACTGCCCGACAGGTACAGCGAACTGAATGACAACAGGCAAATAACCTTTCAGTATTATCTGGAGAAGACGAAAACTCATCTGACCGTCATCTCCATACATTCCAAAACGAAAGGCTGCGTCGATGTCTTTGGTGTGGACAATACCGAACTGGTGCTGACGCAGCAAATGCTGAAATCCACCAACCATAAGTTGTCCGCCGCCCTCGACGCTGCCGACATGACCCCTTGGAAATGGGATTTGCAGACCGGCCTCCTCTCGTGCAACGTCAGCCACGACTTGTACGTCACCGAAGAGGAGGTGACGCATGACGGCAACCTGATTATCGTGCCCACCTCCGCCTGTTTCGCGAAAATCTGCGATGAAGACCGCGAACGCGTGCGGGACGCCTTCGAGCGCCTCGCCAATGGCGAAACGCAGAAAATGCGCGAGGAATATCGGGTAGGCAGACAGTGGCTTCCCTCCCCGCAACAGAATGAATGGGTAGAAGTGCGCGCAGCCGTGGACGAGCGCGACGCGAACGGAAAACCGCTGAGCCTTATCGGCACTTCGATGACTGTCACCCAACGAAAGGAAATGGAGGAAGCGCTCGTACAGGCAAAGGTGAAAGCCGAGGAGGCGAACACGCTCAAATCTTCTTTCCTCGCCAACATCAGCCACGAAATACGCACTCCCCTCAACGCCATTGTCGGCTTTTCCTCGCTGCTGGTGTCGGCGGAAAGGGGGATTTCGGAAGAGAAACAGGAATATATCAACATCATTGAAAACAACAACACACTCCTGTTGCAGCTTATCAGCGATGTGCTCGACCTTTCGAAGATCGAAGCCGGAACGATGGAGTTCGACTACGCCCCGGTAGATGTGCACGGCCTGTTTATCGAACTCGAAGATACGTTCCGGTTGAGGAATAAAAAGTCCGGCATCTGTATCTGCTATCACCGCCGGACGACCGAATGTGTCGTAAAGGCGGACCGTAACCGTCTGGTACAGGTGATGATGAATCTGATGAATAATGCCGTGAAGTTTACCGGGGAAGGCAGCATTGAGTTCGGGTTTGATGTGCGCGAAGACGGTTTCCTGCATTTCTATGTCACCGACACCGGTTGCGGGATACCGGAGGAACGGTTGGAAGAAATCTTCGGGAATTTTGTCAAACTCAACAGCTTTGTGCAGGGCACGGGACTCGGACTCACCATTTGCCGGGCAATCGTCGAAAGGATGGGAGGAAAGATCGGTGCTGTCTCACGGCTGGGGCATGGGAGTACTTTTTGGTTCACGCTGCCTTATACGGCCAACGAAGAGAAGGTTTGAAAGGGACGTGGCGTGACGGAAATATACTTGCTTCCCGAAGAATGGGACTTTTTAGTCAGCCCCTTCCCGAAGGGAGGGGAAGCCATGCGGATAGTCAGCTCGAATCAAGGCTCCCCCAAGAAACGGAAGATGAGCCTTACTTGTGCCGGAGTGAGCAGGATGGCTTTGTCGGAATATCCCGTGCGGGCGAGTTCGTTTTGTAGTGCCGTGTTCTTGGCGATCCAGCTGCGGAGAGTGCGGCGTGCGGAGGCGGGCTGTATGTGGGGCAGGTAGAGAGTGGCCAGTTGGCTTTTGCTGTATGCCTGTATGCGGGGCAGGGTTGCATTTTCTTCGGAAGTTGGTTTCATGATTTTTGCTTTCATTGTCTTTTGATACTGCTTTTACTATCTTTTCTATATTTCTTTCTTTCATTTTCGTTGCCAATGTAAAGGTACGCTTTTTTTAGTCGTTTGGTGTTGCTTTGTACAGAAGTCCTTGGAGGCAGTATTTGTGCGAGGCCGTGCCGACTGGTGCTCTTCCGTTACAAGTCGTTACATCGTGTATCCGGACTTTTTTGCCATCGCCTACTTTTGTCACCGTAATCGATTGCACATAGAAAACTTACATCAACCATTAAAAAAAGAAAGGAAAACAACCTTATGCCATTAATTTACAAACCTTACCAGGCGAATATCGCCAACAAAGCGGGACAGAAACTGTATTACCCCCGCCTCGTGAAATTCTCGAAAATGGTCAACACGCAGAAGATGGCGGAGCTGATCGCCGAGAAGGCTTCTCTGACACCGGGTGATGTCCACAACGTGATTCGAAACTTGATGTCCGTGATGCGTGAACAGTTGCTCAACAGCCGCACAGTACGTCTCGAAGGCTTGGGCACATTTACGATGATCGCCAAAGCCGGAGGAAAGGGAGTCGTGTTGGAAAGTAAAGTCAGCAGTTCGCAGATCGTTTCGCTGCGCTGTCAGTTTACTCCCGAATATACCCGTTCTGCCGATGGCGTCACTACCCGTGCACTGACTTCCGGAGTAGAATTTGTCCACGTCAAGGACGTAGCGGGCGGCTTTGTGGACGACGATGATAAAAATCATTCGGGAGGCGGAGACAACCCCGGCGGAGGAAGCACTCCCGGAGGCGACGACGATGAGGCTCCGGACCCAACCGTTTAATGAGGCTGAATCGCTGACTCACTAATGCATGATCGGTTCCCTTATTAAATTGCTCCATTCACTCTGTTTTTTAACTCTAAAGAAGGAAGCTATGAAATTATTTTTAGAAAAGTTATTGGATATTTTGGAAGCACTCTTGCGCTTCCGTCGTCGGAAAGCTAAAAAGACGGGAGATTTATAAACCGACCTCCTCGCTTAAAAATTAGAGAATCCCCCCTTTATTTAAAACCGTATTTGTTCATGATATGGGGTTAAATAAAGGGGATTTTTGTATGGGAAAGTAATAGGTAATTGTATAGTAATAGGTAGTGGAATTTAATTCATTTCATTTCTTGTGCGAAATGATTCATACCTGCTCTGAGATGTAGGATTTATGGAAAAGTGTATTATCAAAAAATGGGGTCACCTATACCCCTGTTTGCTACATTATGTTTTTTGAGCCCGATAATGCGGTAGTTGGAGAATTTTGACATCTATAAAAGAATATCCCGGCAGATTGGATAACAGTCAACCGCCCAACCATAAAAAGGGCTGCCCCAATTCTACTTGGGAGCAGCCCTTCTTGCTTTTTCCGGTTTATCTCTAATGCATTTTATTTAATCAGATAGACTTTTTGAAGATAAACCCTTTTGTTGTGTGCTTTTGGGGGATGAGCCACCTTACGGCATTTCTGTTTCCATTTGGAATTTCCGGCTTACCTTCATCAGGTTAATGATGTAAGTCACTACATTTTGAGCTTCCTGCACCATGGTCAGATAAACCATACTTACCCGGATACTGCCCGACTGGCTTTGGATGCGCTGCAACTCTTTGCGTTTCAGTTGCGATAGCTGTCCGTTGAGGTCGTTGGCACGGCGGATTTCCTCTTCCATATTCTGATAATCGTTGTTTTCCAACTTCTTGCGGCATTGCTGAATCAGATAAGTGATGTCCTCGGCCACGTCGCTGAATTCACCTTTCTGAATGGCGTCGAGCGGGTTGAAGTTATTGTCGATGTGTTCAAGACACGGTTCGCAGAGGCGCGAGATGCTGTACACCAGTTCGCTGGCGAAGTCGTTGCCTTGATAGTAGTAGAGTCCTTTTTCGAGCACGGTGTTGTTGTCGAGGCGGCACATGGCAACGGTTCCGGTGCGTTTCATCTGCTTGATGAGCTGCTTTTCGAATTTCGTGGAACCCATGGCACGACGTAGTCCGCGGAGGTTTTCGTGTATAAAGGAGGTGATGGTCAGTTCGAAATTCGTTTCGGCGTACTCCAGCACTTTGGCGAGTTCTTCGCGGGTATGTTTACGCATCAGTTGCAGCGCTTCTTCGCTGTCGGCGGTCTGCATGAGTTGTTTCAGCGTTTCGTTGCCTTTCTCTTTCGCCTTGCGTTTCTTATACATCACCTGGCTGCGGATGAGGATGAAAATCGCTATTCCGATCAGTGCGATGATGGAGATGTTGCCGCCGTAGTGCAGCACGAGGGCTACGAAGAAGCAGATGGTGAAGGCGGCTCCGGCAGTGATGAACCAGCCACCGATGACGCTCAGAACGCCTGTGATGCGGTAGACGGCGGAGTCACGTCCCCATGCACGGTCGGCGAGCGACGTACCCATTGCTACCATGAAGGTGACGTAGGTGGTAGAGAGCGGCAGTTTCAGCGACGTTCCCAAGGCGATGAGCAGACCGGCGAGGACGAGGTTGACAGAGGCGCGGACGAGGTCGAAAGCGGCTCCGTCGGCTATGATGGCTTCGTTTTTGCGGAAACGGGAGTTGATCCACTGCTTCGTGCTTTCGGGCATGATGCGGGAGGTGCCGTTGGCAAGTGTCATGCTGAAACGTACCAGTGTGCGTGCCATCGGGGTACTTCCGAAGTTCTCTTCTCCTTCATCCTGACGGGAGAGGTCTACCGAGGTTTTGATGACGGCGTGCGCCTTTTTGGAGGTGCAGAGGGCGTAGACCATGATGGCGCCGGCACCGATAAGGAAGTACCACGGTGTCTTGGCGGGGCCTAGCAGCGAGGTCATCAGGAAGCTGTCCGGACTTGCTCCGGCTCCGTTGGTGGTGTAGTCTATGAAGGAGGAGTAGCCTGCGAGGGGGACTCCGATGAAGTTGACGAGGTCGTTGCCGGCGAAGGCGAGGGCGAGGGCAAAGGTGCCCATCAGTACCACTACTTTGAAAACATTGACTTTGAGCCAGTGAAGCACTTGCATCAGTGCCGTGAAGAAGACGAAGAAGCTGGCGATGAGCAGCAGCGTGTTGTCCTGTATCCACTGTTTGTTTTCGGGGGTCATGAAGGAGCTGTCTTTCAACCCTTTGATCAGCATGAAGTAGATGATGGAGGTGGCGGCGATCCCACCGAAAAGGCCGATGCTGTATTTGATGTTTTTCGTGTAATTGAACGTGAAAACGATGCGGGCGAGCCACTGTACTAACATACCGAAGAAGAAGGCGATGGCCACGGACACGAAAATGGCCATGATCACGGAAAGTGCTTTGTCGGTGTTGATCAGATCGCCCAACGCAAGGGTGGCGTCATTGTTTACTTTGATCAGGGAGAGGGCAAAAGTTCCTCCGAGCAGCTCGAAGACCAGCGAAACGGTCGTGGAGGTGGGCATGCCCATGGAGTTGAAGACGTCCAGAAGGACTACGTCGGTCAGCATGACGGCGAGCAGTATGCACATGATTTCGGCAAAGTAGAAGTGCTCGGGCTGATAGATGCCGTGACGGGCTATGTCCATCATGCCATTGGACAGGGATGCGCCAATGAAAATACCGATCCCGGCTATGAAAAGAATGGTTTTGAACGAAGCGGCCTTGGCGCCTACCGCCGAAT
>UMIB01020926.1_pt1 | contig 9810 bp, 9 predicted proteins | sample 1965641 | NCBI WGS metagenome assembly UMIB01 (sample SAMEA4836110, study PRJEB28245) | human gut metagenome | biome: gut microbiome; material: fecal sample | place: Denmark | collected 2008
AGACAGTGGACAGCATTTCTGTATATTGTGATTTTCTGAAGGATAAAATAAAGAAAAGCATTCAGGCACAGGAGTATGATACACCATTGAAAGATCTGCATGTAGTTGTAGATACAGGAAATGGCGCAGGTGGATTTTTCGTAGATAAGGTATTGAAGCCATTAGGTGCAGATACATCTGGAAGTCAGTTTCTGGAGCCGGATGGTAATTTCCCGAATCATATTCCAAATCCGGAGAATAAGCAGGCTATGGATGCGATCAGAAGTGCCGTTCTTAATAATCAGGCAGATCTGGGTATTATATTTGATACAGATGTAGACAGAATGTCTGCTGTACTTCCAAATGGTGAGGAAGTAAACAGAGATGCCATTATTGCTATGATGACAGCCATTATTGCAGCAGACTATCCTGGTGGAACGATTGTTACGGACTCTGTTACAAGTGACAGATTGACACGTTTTATTGAAAGTATCGGTATGAAACAGCATAGATATATGCGTGGATATAAGAATGTGATTAACGAGTCAATCAGATTAAATAAGGAAGGTATTGTATCTCCTTTGGCAATTGAGACTTCCGGTCATGGTGCTCTGAGCGAGAATTATTTTCTGGATGATGGTGCATATATGGCAGTTAAGTTGTTGATCGCATTGGCAAAGGCAGCAAAAGAGGGCAAGACTTTGGCATCATTCATTGAGAAGCTTGAGAAAGGATATGAGGAAAGAGAATATCGTTTCAAGATTACAGGTGAAGATTTCAAAGAATACGGCAAGCAGGTACTGGCTGCTTTTGAAGAACGTGCCAAGGCAAAGGGATATCATATTGCACCAAACTCTTACGAAGGAATCAGAATTACTTTTGACAGTGATGAAGTAAAAGGCTGGCTTCTTCTGAGAATGTCTCTGCATGATCCACAGATGCCATTGAATGTGGAAGGTGTCAGAGAAGGAGACTGCGATAAGTTATACCAGATTGTGTTGGAATTGGTGGATGGTTTCGACAGACTTGTGATTCCTGCAAAATAGTATAAATAATGGAACAGAAAAGAGGTTTAGAATGAGAATAGGAATGGGTTATGATGTCCACAAATTAGTGGACAACAGGCCATTGATCATAGGTGGGGTTGAGATTCCCTATCATTTAGGCTTATTGGGACATTCAGACGCAGATGTATTATTACATGCGGTTATGGATGCATTACTTGGTGCAGCCGCACTGGGAGACATTGGGAAACATTTTCCTGATACAGATGAAGCATACAAGGGCATTTCCAGTATGGTGTTATTGGAAAAGGTGGGAGAGCTCTTAGAAGAAAAAATGTTTCTGATTGATAATATTGATGCCACAATTATTGCACAGGCACCCAAGATGCGTCCTTATATAGATACTATGAGAGAAAACATTGCCAAAGCATTGAAGATTGATATAGATCAGGTCAATGTAAAGGCAACGACAGAGGAAGGCTTGGGCTTTACCGGAGAAGGACTTGGTATTTCTTCACAGGCAATTTGTATGTTGACAACTCCAAGGGAAGCATATTCTGCAGATATAAGCAGTTCCCTACCCTGTGGAGGATGCAGAGGATGTGGAAACCAGTAAAATGGAACAGGTCATACGTGCAGAAGCTGCAGATTACAGAATCCGCAGCAGAATTGAACATAAATATGATGTATTGACACAGAATGAAGGAGAGGAAATCCTTTTTCAGATACAGGAGAAGGAACCAGTCAGTGCCTTGCGGTTGAAGCCATATTCTGCAGCTATACGCAGAATACCGGTTTTGCCAAGAAATAACAGGTTGTTATCCATGGCAGACATGACAAGGACAGATACATCCATTATTACACTGACAGGAGAAAATGAGTCCTATCAACGTAGAGCGCTGGAAGCAGCTATTGCCTATCAGGATGCAATGGGAATTCCCTGTATTTTTGCATCAGGAGAAAAAGAACAATTACTGACTGAATATGGGTTTGGAACTGTGTTAAAGATACCCTCTTATCGAATCAATCAGGAATTACTGAGTGATTCTTTATTGCTTCAGGCAAGAATCAGTGGCAGTATAGAATTCGTTCCTTCCTATATAAAGATTGCAGCACTCAGACGAAACGGACTTATGGAGCTTTCACATTTTGCGAATACTGTATTATGCAGGAAATATGGGTTATTCATGATCAGAGGTGCTGTATATTATGAGAAAATGCTGCAGGAGCTGGAAGCGGATGGCGGAGGTATTTATCTCATTATGGAATATGGAAATCTGAAGGGATATTTTGCAGTGGATGGCAAAGGAGAAGTAAGGGAATCCATATTTGAAAATGATCTGGAATGTGAGAGATATATGATTAAGCAGAGTGGTAAGGAAAAGCATGTAATGGCAAGAGTAGGTAATCTCACACAGTTGCTGCGTTATATAGCAAGCAAGGGAAAAGTAACGATTGCATTACAGCTTACGGATGATGTGAATTCTGCCAATAACGGATATTATATCTGGTATCTGGATGAGGATGGAAGCAGAATCGAACGGATAGCAGAGAAAGATGGAGAGATATTCAGACCGGAACTGAACATCACGATAGGACGGCTTATAACTTTTTTATTAGGCTATGATAAGTTGAAAGAAAGTCTGAAATTTGATAGTATATATGTAATTAACCCTGTTTTTATCAATGAGATATGAAGAAACGGAGAATAGAGAAGTCGATGACTAAGGAGGAATATTATGTCTTTTATTACAACACCACATATTAATGCAGAAGCTGATGCATTTGGCAAGACCGTGCTTATGCCTGGAGATCCACTGCGTTCAAAGTTTATTGCAGAGAATTACCTGGAGAATGCCAAACTGGTCAATAACATCAGAGGTATTCAGGGATATACAGGTACTTATAAGGGAACAAAAGTCAGTGTTATGGCAAGTGGTATGGGTATGCCTACCATTGGAATCTATTCTTATGAATTATTTACATTCTTTGGTGTAGATAATATTATGAGAATTGGCTCTACAGGAGCTTTACAGGAGAATGTAAAGGTAAGAGATATCATCATTGGCATGGGCGCATGTACCAATTCCAACTATGCAAGCCAGTACGGTCTGGCAGGAACTTTTGCACCAATCGCAAGCTATCCTCTTATGAAAGAAGCAATCAATCAGGCAGACCAGCTGCATGCAAATTACCATGTAGGTAATGTCCTTTCTTCTGATACATTCTATTCAGATGACAAGACTGCTACAGCAGGATGGCAGAAGATGGGCGTATTATGTGTAGAAATGGAAGCAGCAGCATTATATATGAATGCAGCCAGAACAGGTAAGAATGCACTGGCAATTCTCACAGTGTCTGACCACATGATAACAGGTGAGGAGACTACTGCAGAGGAGAGACAGAATTCCTTTACCCAGATGATGGAAATTGCGCTGAATACAGCAGTTGCTGTGGAAAAATAAAATAAAAACAGCCGTTGACAAATCAGCTTTTTTTGCATATTCTATAGTAAGAATACATGATAAGAACTGGATAGGATAAAAGGCTTGGAACGAAAGAGTAAGTATTCGGAAGCTTACAGAGAGAAGATGCCACAGGTTGAGAGCATCTTTATGAAGAAGATTACCCAAGTGCATTCGGGAGCCGATTCTGTGAAATCACAAGGTTAGCAGAGTACGTAAGCGCACGTTACGCGTCAGAGTGTTGGACAGCAGTATGTCCTTTAATAGAGTGGAACCGCGGATAAATTCGTCTCTTGATGAGTTTGTTCGCGTTTTTGTTTAGAAAGAAAGCATGGGTGATAGTGATGGGATTTTTGAAAAATATCAAAAATGAAATCAAGGTAATCAGAGAACGTGATCCGGCTATTCATTCGGATATGGAGGTTTTTCTGTATCCCAGTTTTAAGGTTATGATGCATTATAGAATAGCGCATAAGCTGTATACGCAGGGACATTATTTCCTGGCAAGATGGGTGTCACAGAGAGGTGTGCGCAAGACTGGTATCGAGATTCATCCAGGTGCGCAGATTGGCGAGAATTTCTTCATTGATCATGGAAATGGTGTTATTATAGGCGAAACGGCGGTTGTAGGAAATAATGTCACGCTGTATCAGGGAGTAACGCTTGGCGGTACCGGTAAGGAGCATGGCAAGAGACATCCGACGATTGGTGATAATGTCATGATTAGTGCGGGCGCCAAGGTGCTTGGGTCTTTTACAATAGGAGAGAATTCCAAGATTGGGGCAGGCAGTGTAGTACTGGAAGCAGTGCCACCTAACTGTACTGTAGTCGGTGTGCCTGGTAGAATTGTAAAGCGCAATAATCAGAAGCTGGTCAGAGAAGATATGAATCAGGTCGATCTTCCAGATCCTGTAAACGAAGATATCAAGGCATTACAGCATGCAAATTCTGAGATGACAAATCGAATCATCGAACTGGAGCGGGAATTAAAAATGCTCAAGAAATCTGAGAACAAATAAAGAAAAGGAGATTGAGATAAATGGAAAACAAGTTGTCTTTTTATAATACATTGACAAGAAAGGTAGAGAAATTCGTACCAAACGTAGATGGCAAGGTGGCAATGTATACCTGTGGACCTACCGTATATCATTTTGCACATATTGGCAATCTGCGCAGTTATATTATGGAGGATATTCTGGAAAAGACATTACGCTATATTGGTTATGATGTGAAGAGAGTCATGAATATCACGGATGTAGGACATCTTTCCAGCGATGCAGATACCGGCGAAGATAAGATGCTAAAGGGTGCAAAGCGTGAACACAAAACAGTTATGGAAATTGCAAAATTCTATACAGATGCATTCTTTAAGGATTGCGGCAAGCTCAACATCAAGACTCCGGATGTGGTAGAGCCTGCTACGAACTGTATTTCTGAGTTTATTCATATGATTACTGTTCTTCTGGAGAAGGGCTATGCATATGAAGCAGGCGGCAATATTTATTTTGATACATCCAAATTAAAGGATTACTATGTATTCTCCAGCCAGAGCGAGAAAGAGCTGATGGTAGGTGTACGTGATGATGTAGATGAGGATGAGAATAAGAAGAATAAGAGTGACTTCGTTCTGTGGTTTACCAAATCCAAGTTCGATGATCAGGAGCTGAAGTGGGACAGCCCATGGGGTGTAGGATATCCTGGATGGCACATTGAATGTTCCTGTATCAGTATGAAGCATCTGGGTGAATATATGGATATCCACTGCGGCGGCGTGGATAATATTTTCCCACATCATACCAATGAAATTGCGCAGAGTGAGTCCTATCTGGGACATAAGTGGTGCAATTACTGGTTCCATGTACATCATCTGAATGATAAATCCGGTAAGATGAGCAAGTCCAAGGGTGATTTCCTGACTGTATCTTTGCTGGAAGAGAAGGGCTATGATCCTCTGGTGTACAGATTATTCTGTTTACAGTCTCATTATCGTAAGCCGCTGGAATTCTCTTATGAAGTACTGGATAATATGAGTGCGGCATACGATAAACTGGTGAAGAAGATAGGTTCCTTGCAGCAGGAGGGCGAAGTAGACCAGAATGCGTTGAAGGAATATCGTGATAAATTTGAAGCGGCATTGTGTGATGATCTGAATACTTCCATGGCAATCACTGTATTGTACGATATGTTAAAGGCAGATATTTCAGATGCGACCAAGTATGCACTGGCAGAAAGCTTTGACGAGGTGCTTTCTTTGAATCTTACAACTGCGCATGCAGCAAAACAGCAGGATAACGGTGTAGATGCTGAGTTGGAGACTTATGTATTAGCCAAGATCGAAGAGCGTAAGGCTGCAAAGAAAGAGAAAGATTTTGCCAAGGCAGATGCGATCAGGGCAGAGCTTCTGGAAAAAGGCATCGTTCTGGAAGATACACGTGAGGGTGTAAAATGGAAGAAAATCTGAGTATTATAAAAGAAATCCATCAGCAGACAGGAGAAAAAGGCAACGATATCCGGACTTATTCTCCTCTGACGCTGGCTTATATCGGTGATGCAGCATATGAAATTGTGATCAGGACATTGATCGTAGAGAAAGGGCAGCAGGCTGTCCATGCACTGCATAAGCAGACAACCGGGATCGTATGTGCATCTGCCCAGGCGGCTATCGCAGAAGCAATCCAGGATGTTATGACAGAGAAGGAGCTGGATATCTACCGACGTGGAAAGAACAGCAAAATCAATTCTTCTGCCAAAAATATGAGCCTGGAGGACTATCGAAAAGCCACAGGGTTCGAGGCTGTATGCGGATATCTGTATCTGCAGGGAGAGACTGCCCGCATTGTGGAGCTGGTGAAGACAGGGCTGGACAGACTGGAGCTTATTTAAGACTTTGAAGGCATGGATGGGCGCAAATGGCGTGCGCAGAAATGAGGAATAATATGAGATATGAAGAATTTACGATAGAGGGCAGAAATGCAGTCATTGAGGCACTGCGTTCCGGCAAGCCTATGGACAAGATTCTGATTCAGGATGGCCTGCAGGATGGCCCTATCCAGACAATTAAACGAGAAGCCAAGAAGCACGATGCTCTGGTGAAGTTTGTAGAGAAGGAAAGACTGGACCAGATCAGCAAGACTGGCAAGCATCAGGGAGTCATTGCATATGCGGCAGCTTATGAATATGCAGAGGTAGAGGATATATTACAGGCAGCAAAGGATAAGGGAGAACCGCCTTTTGTCTTTTTACTGGATAATATTGAAGACCCACACAATCTGGGAGCGATTATCCGTACTGCGAATCTGGCGGGTGCTCATGGTGTAATCATTCCTAAGAATCGTGCAGTGGGGCTGACTGCTACCGTTGCCAGAACATCAGCAGGGGCACTGAATTATACACCTGTTGCCAGAGTAACAAATCTTGCCAAGACAATAGAAGAACTCAAGAAAGAAGGTCTGTGGTTCGTATGCGCTGATATGGGGGGAACGACTATGTATGACCTGAATCTGACAGGACCTATCGGTCTGGTCATCGGTAATGAAGGAGAAGGCGTTGGCAGACTGGTAAAAGAGAAGTGTGATTTTATTGCATCAATTCCCATGAAGGGAGATATTGATTCTTTGAATGCATCCGTTGCAGCAGGTGTGCTGGCTTATGAGATTGTACGTCAGAGATTACAGTAAATGGAGCTTATTATGTACGAGGATTATCAGGGCAGTACAGATGAGGAACTGATCGATCGGCTGCGTCAGGGCGAGAAGCAGATCACAGATTACATTATGGACAAGTATAAGAATCTGGTACGCAGGAAAGCCAGATCCATGTATATCCTGGGAGCAGACAGTGATGATCTGATACAGGAAGGGATGATTGGCCTGTTCAAGGCAATCAGAGACTATGATGCAGGCAGAGATGCAAGCTTCTATACCTTTGCCGATCTGTGTATATCCAGACAGATGTATACTGCGGTGCAGGCTTCCAGAAGAGAGAAGCATGCCCCATTGAATTCCTATATTTCTCTTTATGCCAATCTGACAGAGAATGAACAGGAAGAGAATGAAAATGCCGATACGGCACTTATGAACAGATTGACCTCAGGGACGGATACCAACCCTGAGGCCTTACTGATTGATAAGGAAAATGTAGCGGATATTGAGGCTGCGATAGAGAAGGAATTGAGCAGCTTTGAAAAACAGGTGCTGGACTTATATCTTACGGGAATGACATATTCACAGATTGCAAAAGTATTGGGCAGAGATGAGAAGTCAGCAGATAATGCACTGCAAAGACTGAAAGGAAAGATAAGAAGAGCAATGCATAAAAGCCATATGATGATAGCAGTAGGTCTGGTATGTCTGCTTTGGCCGTTGCAGGCATTTGCAGAACAGGAAATGACACGGGTGTCAGTTGAAGCTGCCCCAATGGAAATATCACTCCCGGATGACTGTTATATCCTACAACAGGAAATTGCAGAGGACGATCCGTATCTACAGAAAGCAGGCGGAGACCGGGATAAGATAGAAGCTTATTATAAAGAAGCGGGAATTGTGTTAAATGCAATTGCGCAGGATGATTCTTATGAGATCGTGGTAACTGTAAATGAGAATCAGGATGTAACGTATCTTTACAATATGCATTCTGTTCCTGATGAAAGTGTACGGGAGCTGGCACAGACCATTCAAAATACCTACGAAGAGCATGGATATACAGTAGATGATTTTTCACTGTATGAGAATGAAACTGCCAAATACATCGTCTTTTCCTTCGGACAGCAATATGAGGAAAAGGCAGTACAGTGCGTACAATATGATACAATCCGGGATAGCAGAATGTATAATATTACATTGCGAAGTTATACTGGAGAGGTGTCTGATGCGATGGAAGAAATGCTTCGTGAAGTGATAGACAGTATTGTGTATACACAGAACGAAGAGGCATTGACCTATGAGAATGAACAGTGGGGTGTTTCTTATGAGTTGAATCCGGGCTGGAAAGAGATTACTTCGGATCAGGATGCGGACATTCAGGCGCAGTATATGCATACCAATGGGCTTGGAGAAAGCGTGCAGTTTATAGCCAGAGACATCTGGGGTGAAATGGATATGCTGCATCAGCTGACCAATACCAGAGGTGAACTGGATGGAGACAGAGAACTGACACCGGAAGAGCTTCATAAGCTATATCCGTATCTGGGAGATTTCTTCGCAGGAGAGGACACAGTGACCCAGAAGAAGATACAGGATAACTGGTATTTTGTTAGTGATACACCATTAGAATACAGCAGTGATAAGCTGCAGGGAGTGTATCAGCAAAAGACAGTGGCTGCCCTGAGACAGGGTATATTATATGTCTGGCAGTATGGTGCTTATGAAGACGGCAATCTGCATGAGACAGACTATGACTATATGATTCAGGGAATTACTTATCAACAGCCGGAGCTGTTGCAGAAGGATGCGCAGATCTATCAGAATATGGTAAGAAAGATTCCATTGCTGATCTTTGGTGGAGTCGTGATACTTGGCGTACTTATAGCGGCAATGTTCCTATATATTCGTGGTGGAAAAGAAACTATTATATAAAACAATGCTTGTCAATTACCGTGGAATAGGTTAGAATTATGTTAACAATTTAATAGACATCATAGGGATTGACGTGTAAGGGGTAGAAAGATGACGCAGCAGCAGAAGAAGATACTTATAGTAGATGATAAGTCAGTGAACAGGTACATTTTAAGCGGCATTTTTGAAAATGAATATGATATTCAGGAATGTGCAGATGGCAGCGAGGCGATAGAAGCCCTGGAGCAGGGCGGAGAAGATACGGCAGCAGTACTGTTGGATATTGTTATGCCCACATGCGATGGTTTTGCAGTTCTGAAATACATGAAAGAGAATCAGCTGCAGGATGTTCCGGTAGTATTGATCAGTGCTAATGTAAATGATGAAAATATTCACAAGGCATATAGCTATGAAGTGGCAGATTATATACAGAAGCCTTTTCAGGAGCCTGTTGTAAAGAGAAGAGTCGAGAGCATTATTGAACTATTTGAGAAGAAGAAGCAGATGAAAGCCAAAGGCAGTCCATAAGGGCTGCCTTTTACAGCGTATAAATATACTGGTCATGGAAAGGCGAGAGTTTTTGTATGGATAAATATCAGGTTTTGAAAAAATATTTTGGATATGATTCCTTCAGGGAAGGACAGGAGAAATTAATAGATGGGCTTTTGGCAGGGCAGGATGTATTCGGTATCATGCCAACGGGCGCCGGTAAATCCCTGTGCTATCAGATTCCAGCATTGATGTTTCAGGGAATTACCCTGGTAATCTCACCCCTGATCAGTCTGATGAAAGACCAGGTTGCTGCATTGA
>UMIB01035239.1_pt1 | contig 9789 bp, 10 predicted proteins | sample 1965641 | NCBI WGS metagenome assembly UMIB01 (sample SAMEA4836110, study PRJEB28245) | human gut metagenome | biome: gut microbiome; material: fecal sample | place: Denmark | collected 2008
GCCCAGAATGACGGGACTCTTCATCTCCTCGCAGGCGGTCAGGACAGCCTTGGTCCACTCCAGATTGTTGATGTTGAACTGAGGCACACCGTAGTGGCCGTCGCGGGCTTTGATGAGCATTTCGGTTGCATTTACCAACATATTATTTACCTCCAAAATTTATCGGGGTCTCTTCGTACCCACACAGCACTTCGTGTATGGTTTAACGAAGTTGCAACCTTAGTATACCCCAAACAGAGGGCAAAATCAATCCACTAGAGAGTTTTTGTAATCAAACCGAAGCTTTCTTGGCCGGAAACGCAGTCGAAAAATGGAAAAACGAGTGAAATGCAACATTTTTACAAGCGACGACAACATCTGAGCAGAGGAACGAGAGAGGGACAAAAGGGGACGATTTTCAACAGAAGACTGCATTCGTCAAAATGATATTGGATAAAAAGGCAAAAGAATGGCTGCTTCGATTCAAAAATTTGTCATAATTCTGACTTGAAAATTACAAAATGTATGCAAGGTTCTGAGCCTGTCGAGATGAGAATGTGGAAAACCTCGTGGAAAGTGTGGAATTCAACCTGAAAAACAGGCATGAGCGCTTGAGTTTTGAACTCTTTCCACAGGGTTTTCAACTTGTGGAAAAAACAGGGCCGATATACGATGGGTAAAACGGCTTGAATGTGGAAAACTTTTGCCTCCGGCAAAAAGACGGATGCTCGGTGTGCAGAGGGACAACACTTACCCCATGCGGTGCTGTCCGGACAGCAGCACAGAAATTTCACGGGAGAAAAATCACAATTCTATGGCGAACACCGGCTTCTTATGTTATACTTCAAGATGAGTCATCATCGCCTGCCGCACCGCGGCATGGAAAGATTGCTGAATGAAACACAACGGCGCCGGGCCGGAAGAGCCACGGCGTCCTGCGATAGAAATGGAAGGAGCACTTCATGGAAGAACGCAATACGTCCCGCCGCCCCCGCCGCGAAAAGGCCGAGGAGCAGCCCCGGAACGAGAGCCTTGTTTACGGAAAGAACCCGGTCACGGAGCTGCTGAAGAGCGGCTCCGGCGTGGATACCGTGCTGCTGGCAGAGGGCATGGCCCCCGCTGTGGCGGCCTACTACACCGCAATGGCCAAGGAGGCCGGTGCCACCGTCAAGCGGGTGCACCCCAATAAGCTGCGCCTCATGACCGGCACCGAGAGCCATCAGGGCGTAGCTGCCTTTGCCAGCGAGATCGAATACGCAACGGTGGAGGATCTGCTGGCCGCAGCCAAGGAGAAGGGCGAACCGCCCTTCCTCGTGCTGAGTGACGGCATCGAGGACCCCCACAATCTGGGCGCAGTCATGCGCTCGGCCCTGCTGTGCGGCGCACACGGCATCGTCATCCCTAAGCGGGGCGGCGCATCCGTGACCCCCACCGTCATCAAGTCCAGCGCCGGTGCTGCGGAGCGACTGCCCGTGGCCCGGGTGGCCAACATCGGCGAGATCATCCGCCGCCTCAAGGAGCAGGGCGTTTTCGTCTACTGCGCCGATATGGATGGCGTGTCCCTGCGCCGGAACAACCTCACCGGCCCCATCGCACTGGTGCTGGGCAGTGAGGGCAGCGGCGTGTCGCAGCTGGTGAAGAAGCTCTGCGACGGCGTGGTGAGCCTCGATATGGCTGCACGAGGCACCGGTGTGGACAGCTTCAACGTCTCGGTGGCAGCTGGCATCATCCTGTATGAGATCCAGAGCCAGCGTGCCGCACAGGGCTGAGACGCCCTCAATAAGAGATCAGGGAGGGAAGACAGCAGATGCCAAAGGATGAAGAGCGGAAAGAACTGACGCAGGAAGAGATCGACGCCCGCGACGAGAAATTCCGTACCTTTTTTACGACCAGTGTGGCGCAGGTCCCGGAGGAGATGACCCGAGGGGACGATGGAGCGGCCGAAAAGTCTAAGGGCCTGTTCGGTCGGCTGTTCCGCCGCGAGAAAACGGAGCCGCAGGCCGACGGCGCAGCGGAAGAGAGCAGCACCGGCGAGATCCGGCTGGGCGGTGAGGAGCAGGAGAAACCCTCCGAGCTGGAGCTTGTCCTGAAGCTGGAAGAGGAGACAGAGCCTTCGAAGCCTGAGACGCCGGAGCCGGCGGGAGCTGCGAGTGCGCCTCAGCCGGAACCGGAAAAGCCCCAAGTGTCCCAGCCCAAAGCGCCGGAGACGCCTGCCCCCCAGCCGGACAAAAAGCCAACGGAAAAACAACAGTCCGCCTCCCGGAAAAAGGCCGTCCAGTACGGCCCGCGCACCCCGCAGGAGCAGTACGAGGACCGGGAGATGCAGGCACTGAAGGCCATGCTTTTCGGCCCGAAGCCTCAGCCGGAGGCCGAAAAGCCGGAGAAGAGCGTCCCGGAAGCTCCGGCTGTCCAGAAGCCGGGACCGGAAAAAGAGCCGGATGCCAAGCCGGAGAGGCCTGCTGCGCCGCTGCCCGAGCTGGTATTTGCGGAGGACAAGACGGCGAAGCCTCATGCAGCCCCGGCCATGCACTTCTTCGGCAAGGGGGAGGACGAGGAAACGCCCTCTGCCCCCACCCGCACGACGCCGCCCAGCAGCGACGACAGCATGAGCCTGCCGCTCATTGACCTGAACGACGACGGGCCTGCTCCCGCAGAGACACCGGACGCCGAAGCGCCTGCGCAGCCTGCCGCAGAGGAAGCCGCCCCCGCAGAAGAGGCGGCCACCGAGGCGGAAAAGACCCCCGAAGCGCCTGAGCAGATGGGCGACCGGCTGCGCCGGATGAGCGCGGCCCTTACCCTGCGCTGTGCGCTGGGCGGCATCCTTGCGCTGGTGCTGCTCCACTTCGGCCTTGCCGCAGAGGCCCTTGTCGGCCCGCTGGCCGGGCTGGACCCCGTGACTGCTCCGGCGGCGTTCTACGCTGCCAACCTGCTCTTCTACGCCTTGGCACTGGCCGTGGGCTGGCCCGTCCTGCGGGACGGCCTGCAGGGCCTGCGGGGCCGTCCCAGCATGGAGACGATGCCTGCGCTGGCCGCTTGTGCCGCCCTGCTGCAGGCCGCTGTAGCCCTGCTGAACGCCAAGAGCTATCAGCCGTCCAGCTTCACCCTCCTGTCCGGCATCGCGGCGCTGGGACTCTTCCTTGCGCTGCTGGGCGACCGGGTGCTGCTGGCCTCGGTGCAGGGCGGATTTGCGCTGGCGCAGGCCGCACCGGAGCGGCGCGGCGCGTTCCGCGCCAAGGACAAGGAGCTTGTCCGGGTGCTGGCTAAGAATATGGAAGAAAAAGACCCGTGGGTGCTGCTCAGCCGCCCCACCGAGTGGGACGACGCGATGGTGGAACAGGGCTTTGGCCCCCGTGCCTGTGAGCGCCGCGCCCGCAAAACGAACTATATCCTGCTGGGCGTGGCCCTTCTGGCCGGATTCGTATTCCTCGTCATGGGCGGCGGCGTCAACGGCAGCGCGGCGGCCCTGACCGCCGTGCTCTGCATGGGGTCGCCCCTGTCCTCCACCCTCATCGCCGGCCTTGCGTCTCTGCGGCTGCAGCAGACCGCAGCTGCCTCGGGCGCTGTGGTGCCCGGCTGGTCGGCCATTGAGGAGCTGGGCGGTGTGGACACGGTGCAGGCCGACGCCGACGAGCTGTTCACGACGGACAGCGCCCTGCTGGAGGACATCCGCATCTTCAAGGGCGGCCGCATCGACCGGGCCATCCTCTATTCGGCCAGCGTCCTCAGCCAGTGCTGCAATACCCTGAGCGGCCTGTTCCGCCAGATCATCGAGGACCGCACCGACATCCTCTACCCCGTCAAGGATCTGGAAGTCCATCGGGGTCTCGGCTTCTCCGCGTGGTGCGACAACAACCGCGTCCTCATCGGCTCCCGCGCATACATGGAAAAAGAAGATGTGCCTCTGCCTGACGAGGAGTATGAAGCCAAGCACTCGAAAAACGGCGAGCTGCAGATCCTGTATCTGGCCGTCTCCGGCAGTCTGCACGCCATGTTCGTGCTCCGGTATGTGGGCGGGCGGAATGCGGCCCGTGGGCTGGAACAGCTCCAGAAGGAGAACATCCAGCTGCTGGTGTCCTGTCAGGACCCCAGCCTGACGGCACGGCAGATCACCGACGCCTACCACCTGCCCGAGGGGATGGTCGTCCTGCTGGATCAGGAGCAGTGTGCCGCGCTGGATGCCGCCACCGCCCAGAACACCGGCTCCGAGGGCTGCTGCATCCTCTGCACCAAGGGCTTTGCCAGCCTGACCGGCGGCCTGCGGGCCGCAGAGCAGGCCCAGAACGCCGAGACGACTGCCACCACGGTACAGCTGGTGTCGGTGTGGTTCTCGGTGGCCATTGCCGTCCTGCTGACCTATGCGGGCAGCGTGGGGATGCTGAGTGTGGCCGCAGTGCTGATGTATCAGGCCGCGTGGAGCGCCCTCAGCATCGCCGTCTGTGCCCTCAAGCAGCACAGTTGAAAAAATAAATAGGAATCATTCTTGATTTCTGTTCCAAATTCTGTTATACTATCCTCAGAGAGAAACAAGACCTAGCGCACACCCGGTACCGAACAAAGCGGGCTGCGCGTAGAATAAACCAAACCCGACATGGCCTATACTGGCAGTGTCAACACATCAGAGAGGAGAACAGAATATGGAACTCAAGGGTACCAAGACCGAGAAAAACCTGATGGAAGCCTTCGCCGGTGAGAGCATGGCCCGCAACAAGTACACCTTCTTTGCAAGCGTCGCAAGGAAAGAGGGCTACGAGCAGCTGGCCGCTATCTTTGAGGAGACCGCCGGCAACGAGAAAGAGCACGCCAAGCTGTGGTTCAAGGCCCTGTGCGGCGGCGCGCTCCCCGACACCATGACCTGCCTTGAGATGGCCGCAAGCGGTGAGAATGACGAGTGGACCGAGATGTACCCCCGGATGGCCGCTGAGGCCAAAGAGGAGGGCTTTGCCCAGCTGGCCGCCCTCTTCACGATGGTGGGACAGATCGAGAAGGAGCACGAGGAGCGCTACCGCGCCCTCGCTGCCAACCTCAAGGAGGGCAAGGTCTTTGCCCGGGAAGAGCAGCAGGTGTGGGTCTGCCGGAACTGCGGCTACACCCATATCGGCAAGTCTGCACCCCTCAAGTGCCCGGTCTGCGCCCATCCCCAGAGCTATTTTGAGCTGAAGGCCAAGAACTACTGATTTTTACGGCATCTGAGAGCCGCCGCACCTTTCTGAGGGTGCGGCGGCTCTTTCGTCCGGCGGCAAAATGCAGTCTGCACGTTTTGTATAAATTTGAGGGTGGTGTTTTAGTGCCTTTCACGAAAAGATGCGCGAAATTGTGACACTTCTGGCGAAGAACTTGACCCTTCTTTGGGGGACGTGTACAATAAACGAGTAGTGAGTGGAATTATGTGCAGTGCACATTGCGATAGACGGAATGATACGAAGGAGGGAAGTGCTACCCTATGAACAAGATCACACGGCTTGCGGCTGCCCTCGTGCTGAGCGGGCTGCTTCTGACGGCTCCCGCCGCACAGGCTGCGCCGTCGCTTCTGGGACAGTCTTCGAACTTTGAGCTGGAAGTGAGCGAGATGGAGCTGGAGATCACGGCCGACGACCCCCGGCCCAAAGCCTATCTCTACACCGGCGGACAGAGCGACTACTACTTCATCGTCTGGATGAGCAGCAACCCCACTGTGGCCACTGTGGACGGCGACGGCCGCGTTACGGGACGCAGCGCCGGTGAGGCGACCATCAGCGCCATCACCGACCGGGGCGAGTATGCCGCCTGCAGGGTGACGGTCCGCAAGGAAAGCGGGGACGCAGCCAGCAAAAAGCCGGCCCTCGACCATGTCACCCTCAACCTCATCATCCAGTACGACAACGCCCACCCCAGCCAGAAGCTGCAGCTTATCAACACGAGCGGCTCCTTTATCTACGCCTACCAGTGGATGAGCAGCGACCCTGAGGTGGCGACGGTGGACACGGAGGGCCTTGTCACGGCCCAGAAACCCGGCACCACCACCATCACCGCGCTGGCGTCCAACGGTCAGGCCCTCCGCTGTGCCGTCACCGTTACCAGCGACGTGGGCAAAGTGACCCTGAATAAGCACGACCTGCTGCTCCGCACCGTGGGCGCAAAGGAAGCCCTGACGGCCTCTGTGGCCGTGGAGGGGGGCGTCAGCGTCCCCATCACATGGGTCAGCAGCAACCCCGGCGTCGCTACAGTGGACGCCTCTGGCGTCGTGACCGCTGTTGCGGACGGTGAGGCGAAGATCACCGCCCTCTCGCCGGATGGCCGCTTCGACAGCTGCAGCATCTTTGTGGGCCTTGCCGCCGACAAATACAGCAGCGAAGAGGATCTGGCCGAGGAACTCAAGCTTCCCGACCCCTATGTGGCCGTCCGGATGAACCGGCTGAGCTGAGAAAAGATCTGCAAATGAAACGCCCCACACTTGTCGAAAGACAGGTGCGGGGCGTTTTTTATTGCTCCACCAGCGCAATGAAGGCCTTCATCTGGGGCGTGAGCCATTTATCCTTGTGGTAGAACAGCTGGCGGTGCATGGTGACGGTGCAGTCGGGAACGCGAAGGCGGGCCAGACGCCCGGCGGAGAGGGCCGGGCAGACGATGTACTCGGGCAGGAAGGAGAGGCCCATCCCGCGCTCTACCATCTGGCAGAGCAGGGAGGCGCTGCCCAGCTCGATGTAGGGATGGATGGCCAGCCCCCGGGCCGCAAGGCGCTGGTCGAGGGCGTCGCGGTAGCTCATGCCCCGCTCTGTGAGAAGAAATTCCTGCTGGGCCAGCACATCCAGCGGCACGGTCTCGGCCTCGGCCAGCGGGTGTCCGGCGGGGGCTACGAAGCAGACCGGCTCCGGCACGTTGACGGCCAGCGTCAGGCTGGGCAGGAGCAAAGGCTGGTCGAGGGTGTAGGCGAGGTCGATCTGGTTGGCTCCCAGCAGCCGCAGCATCTCGTCTGCGGTGGCAGTCCGAAGCACCAGCTCCACCTGCGGACAGAGGGCGTGGAACTGCTGCAGCAGGTCGGGCAGGAAGGTGCTGCACACCGAGTCTGCCAGCGCCACCCGCAGAGTGCCGCTGACGGCCCGGGCGGGCATCAGCGCGGCCTTGGCCTGCTGGGCCGTGATGAGAAGGGTGCGGGCGTAGCTCTGGAAGGTCTGGCCCGCGTCGGTGAGGCGGACGGTCTTTCCTACCCGGTCGAAGAGGGGCGTGCCAAGCTCTGCTTCCAGCTGTGCGATCTGGGCCGACACCGCCGACTGAGAGTAACCCAGCTCCCGCGCAGCGCTGGAAAAGCTGTGCAGCTCGGCGATGTGGAGGAAAGTGTTGATATTTCGCAGCTCCATTGCAATCCCTCCGGCGTCAGCAGTGGTCGATGCCGGTGACGGTCAGCGTCTCGCCGTCCACCTTGAAGTGGACTTCCAGACCGCCGAACTCCATGCCGTAGACCCGCTCGGGGTCGTGCTGGTAGGAGGGGCGGGGGTCGTTTTCCAGCACGCCCCGCAGCGCCGCCTGCTGGTCGGCAGGCACTTTGGCCCAGAGAGCATCGCCGCAGACCATGTTCAGGTGGTGGGACCGGGTCTGCGCTGTGAAACCTGCGGAGGCATCAGGGTGGCAGTCGGCGTAGGGAATATAGGGTTTGATGTCGTAGATGGGGGTGCCGTCCATCAGGTCGGCACCCCGCACGATGAGGACGGGGCCGACGTCGGGCCGGTGCTCGATGGCCTCCAGCCGGACGCTGGACAGGCCCAGAGGGTTGGGCCGGAAGGGGGAGCGGGTGGCAAAGACGCCCATCCGGGTGTTGCCGCCGAGACGGGGCGGGCGGACGGTGGGCGACCAGCCCTCCCGCACCGCGCCGGAGAACTGCCACACCAGCCAGATGTGGCTGAAATCTTCCAGCCCGCGCACGGCGTCGGCGCAGCGGTATTCGGGGGTGAAGATGACCTCGCCCCGCAGACTGTCCACCAGCCCGCTCTGGCGGGGGATGCCGAATTTGGTGGGGAAGGCGGTGCGGATATGGGCGATGACCTTGAGGGCCATTTCTTCGGGTGCAGACATAAGCAGTTCTCCTTATTATAAACCGCGGCAGAAGCCCACGGCGCGGCCCTCAATCTGGATCTCCTCGAGCTGGGGGCCGGCGAAGATCATGGGCGGGCAGACGGCGGCATTGTCGGCCAGCAGCATCACGGTCTCGCCCTGCCGGTGAAAGTGCTTGAGGGTGGCTTCCTCACCGATGCGGACCGCGGCGATCTCCCCCTGCTCCACCTCGGGCTGACGGCGGATGCAGACGATGTCGCCGTCGCAGATGGTGGGGGCCATGCTGCTGCCATGGCAGGTGAGGGCAAAGTCAGCGTGCCACGCGGCAGGGACGCCGATGTAGCACTCGATGTTCTGTTCGGCGGTGATGGGGGTCCCACAGGCGATGGAGCCTACAAGGGGCACCCGCACCATCTCGGGCAGCGGCTCGAAGCCCGGCGGCGGGCTGAGCAGATCCACAAGGCCCATCAACCACGCAGGGGTAGTGTTCAGCGCCGCCGCCAGCTCCTCGAGCTTGGCCCGGGGCAGGTCGTTGATGCCTTTTTCCAGCTTGGTGATGGAGGATTTGGAACGGTATCCCATCCGGGCGGCCAGCTCTTCCTGCGACAGGCCCAGCTGCTCCCGGCGCTGCCGGATGCGGCCGGATAGATCGGTGTCAGACATAAAGGGCCTCGCTTTCTATCTCGATGCATGATTTTCGGTGTTCTGAGGCTAGTATAACAAAAAATTTACTATAAATCAACTTTTAATCGGCTGTTTCGCAAATAATGTTGACAAATAATCAACCAAGGAATATAATACAACTAATGATTGTACTGCACACTTGAGACGTAAAACGGAAAGGAGAAACGCCTATGACCGACACCATGATGCTCCGCGACTGCATCCGCAGCCGCGGCGTAAAGCTGGGCCATGTGGCCCATGTTCTGGGCATCAGCAGCGGCACGCTCCGCTGCAAGCTGGAAAACGAGCGCGAATTCAAGCTGAGTGAGGCCGAAAAGCTTTCGAAGATGCTGGGGATGACCGCCGAGCAGCGCGACCGCTGCTTCTTCGGCCCGGCGGGCTGAGAGCGGGAAGGGAGAAGGAGCGATGACACAGGAGCAGCGTCGGAAGACAAAGGAGGCCCTCGGCTTTTATGGGCAGCGGAACTGGGTCTACGGCCCCCGCAACTGGGGGTGGAAGAAAGCCATTGAGCAAACGGAGGCGTATTACCGGGAGGCAGACCCCGGCCTGCGGGGCGGCATCCTGCAGCTGCGTTACATGGAGAGACGGACGCGGGAAGAGGTGATGGACAAGCTGAACATCAGCTACAGCACCTATCAGAAAGCTCACAGCGACCTTCTGAGCACCATCGCGGTCTTTGCTGCCCATTACGGCGAGCTGTGACGCAAAAATGCCCTCCGGCCAGAGCGTCCGGAGGGCATTCGTGTGCTCAGTGTTTCTTTTCAGGGGTGTCGCAGTGCTGGTGGCAGGAGGCACAGTTGCCGCCGCAGCCCTCGCCCTTCCAGCCGCCTTGCTTGGATACCCAAACCACGGCCAGTGCGAACAGGACCGCCAGCACCAGTAAGGTGATGATACCGCGTACAGTGATCATAAAAAGACCTCTCTTTCGAAAGAATTCCAGCCCCAGTATACACCATTTGAATCCGAAGAGCAATCAAAAAGCACAGCTGCTCCAAACTTTTTGCAAAAATCGAAAATTAGGGCTTGCATTTGGGCCTGTGCAGTGATATAATAAGCGTGTTCCGATTCGGAGGATTAGCTCAGCTGGTTAGAGCACCTGCA
>UMIB01041798.1_pt1 | contig 9785 bp, 7 predicted proteins | sample 1965641 | NCBI WGS metagenome assembly UMIB01 (sample SAMEA4836110, study PRJEB28245) | human gut metagenome | biome: gut microbiome; material: fecal sample | place: Denmark | collected 2008
GCAGGTCGGCCCAGCCGGTGCGCACCGGCTGGCTGAAGCTGGATGCCACCGCATACTGTGCCGTGGGCAGGGCCTTGGCCGCAAGGCGCACCGCAGGCTTTGCGATATCAAAACCCGCCAGCTGCACCCGGCGGCCTTTTTCGGCAAGCGCCTGCGCGATGCAGCGGTCGTACCAGCCCTCGCCGCAGCCTGCATCCAGCAGATGCAGCGCCGCCTCCGGGCTGGCAGGCTGGCCGTACTCTGCGCACAGCTCACCCACCGCTTTGCCAAAGATGCCGTAGTATCCGGCATTCAGGAACGCACGGCGGGCGGCCACCATCTCCTTGCTGTCGCCGGGGGCCTTGGTGCGCATGCTCTGCACCGGCAGCAGATGCCAGTAGCCCTCCTTGGCGCGGTCAAAGCAGTGGCCTTTTGTGCATTTCAGGGTGCTGTCGCCGGTCAGTTTCTCCCCGCACAGCGGGCACTGCCATGGGGCAAACGGTTCATTTTTGCTCATACTTCGTCGCTGTGGTCCTCAATGGGTGCAGTTACACCGCCGTGGGCGTTCATATACTCCTCAAAGTTCGTGAACTTCTGCTGCGGCGGACGACGGCTGATGAGCACAAGGCCCGGGTCTTCGTCCCTTGCAGCAGCGGCACGGCCGCGGCGGCTGCTCTCCGCTCTAGGGGCACGGGCCGGTGCAGGCTGTGCATTGCGGGACGTATTCTGACGGCCGCGCTGGCCGTTGTTTGCACCGCGGCCCTGCTCTACGCTCTGGCTCTGGGCGGCAGGCTGGCTGTTCTGGCGGGCCGGACGGTCGCTGCGGTCATTGCGACGGCTCTTCTGGCCTTGCATGCTGCTGTTCTGCTGAGCAGGCTGTGCAGCCGTACGGATGGCCGGGGCGGCGGGTGCAGCCGGAGTCTTTTTGGCCGGGCGCAGCGGAGTGGCCTCCGGGGCACTCACAAAATGCGGGTCAAACTTGGGCTGCGCATTGCTGCCGCGGGCAGGAGCGTTCTGCTCCCGGCGCGGGCGACTGTTATTATTGGAACGGCGGTCATTGCTGCGTCCGCCGGTAGTACGCTTGGTATCATCCATGAATGGTTCCTCTTTTTCGGTTTTTGCGGGCTTTGCCTGCACCTTGGGTGCGGGTGCAGCCTTTTTTTCAGGTTTTGCGTTTTTTGCTTCGGCCTTTGCGGGCTTCGGCTGCTTTGCGGCAGGCTTTTCTGCCGGTTCAGCGGCGGCTGCCTTGGGCTTTTTGCCGCGCACGGGCGGCTCCGGGCGCACCGGCGCGGGCACGCCGTCCCACGGGTGGCCGCTCACCACGGGAATTTTGCGGCGGTTCAGCTTTTCGATGCCTGCCAGATACTCCTGCTCCTCAGGTGCACAGAAGCTGACCGCCGTACCGTCGGCACCGGCGCGGGCCGTGCGGCCGATGCGGTGCACGTAAGTCTCCGGTACCTCGGGCAGGTCGTAGTTGAACACATGGGACAGCTCGCTGATATCGATGCCGCGGGCGGCGATATCGGTGGCTACCAGCACCTTGGTCTTACCGGCCTTGAAGTTTTCCAGCGCGGTCACGCGGGCGGTCTGGCTCTTGTTGCCATGGATGGCCGCCGCCGGGATGCCCTGCTTGGTGAGGTCTTTTGCAATTTTATCCGCGCCGTGCTTGGTGCGGCTGAACACCAGCGCGTTCACCACCGGGGGCTGCAGGTTCTTGATGAGCCACGGCAGCAGGAATTTCTTGTTGCCCTTTTCCACATGGTACAGGCTCTGCTGGATGCGGTCCACGGTGCTGGACACCGGGTCCACCTTGACGAAGGCGGGCTTGCGCAGGATGCCTGCGGCCAGCTGTTCGATCTCGGTGGGCATGGTGGCGCTGAACATCAGGTTCTGACGCTCCCCGGGCAGCTTTGCGATCACCTTCTTCACATCGTGCACAAAGCCCATATCCAGCATCCGGTCGGCTTCGTCCAGCACAAAGATCTCAAGGTTCGAGAGATCGATAAATCCCTGACCGATCAGGTCGTTGAGCCGTCCCGGGCAGGCGATCAGGATGTCCACGCCCTTTTTCAGCGCTTCCACCTGCGGTGCCTGGCCCACGCCGCCAAAAATGACGGTGCTGCGCAGCTTGAGATACTTGCCGTAGGCATCAAAGCTTTCGCCGATCTGCAAAGCAAGCTCACGGGTAGGGGTCAGGATCAGGGCGCGGATGGCACCCTTTTTGCGGGGCGCATTGGCCGTGAGCCGGTCCAGCATGGGCAGCGCAAAAGCAGCCGTCTTGCCGGTACCGGTCTGGGCGCAGCCCATCAGATCCCGGCCGGACAGCACCGGCGGGATCGCCGCCGCCTGAATGGGCGACGGGGTCTCATAGCCTGCCTCCTGCACAGCGCGCAGAAGCGGGGCGGACAGATTCAATTCTTTAAATGTCATGGTTCTCCAATAATTATTCCGTAATTTTCCGGCACTCCACATAGTACCGCTTTTCTTCTGCGTGGCCCATGCTGAAGGTCTTGCGCGGCAGCACGCCGCCCATCACAACGCCTTTGAACAGGTCACTCTTGGCAAACGGCGGCATCAGGAATGCCACAGCACCTTTTTTGCACAGGGCGCGCACAGCAGGCTCGTCGTGCACATAGTCCACGCGGGCTTCCTTGTGGTGCTCAAGATAGTATTCGATAAATTCGTCAATGGTGCCCACGGTCAGCGGTGCGGTTGGGTCCTCAAAGCTGAGCACGTTGGACATGTGCGGCCCGGCCAGCGTGAAGGGCTGCTGCTTGCTGCCGCCAAAGCTGCAGCCGGCCATATTGGAATCGCTCCACGTGATCAGGCTCAGCAGCACCGCTGCGCAGTCCACATTGAACAGCACGCGGTGGATCGGCTCGATCTCGATCGCAGGCGAGTGCACATTGCACACCTCGGCCAGACACCAGCGGGCCGGATGGTTTGCTGCCTGCTCCGGTGTGAGTGTCTTTTTCAGCTCCTCCCAGCAGGCCTTTGCAGTGGCCAGCGAGTGGTTGCCGTCGCCCACGGCCAGCGTCAGCGGGTCGCGGCGGGTGGCATCCGGATACTTTTTGTCGAATTCTTCCTGACTGCCCAGCACAGCCAGCGCATCTTCGATCTGCGCAATGAGGGCAGGGTCTTCCACAGCCCAGCCCGCAATGTGGCCGCCGTTCAGCATCAGCTCACCCTCGTATACCTTGGGCAGTTCGGCTTTATGCGCCGCCACCGGCTCGATGAGGGTGCAGCCTGGGTCGTCCGCCAGCATCATGATATGGGGCGTTTCCAGCGCGGCACCGGTGCGCACCTTCATGCGGGGCGGGATGCGGCTTTCCACGGTGCTTTCGCTGGGGCGCACCGTGCATTTCTCGCCCCGGCGGTAGCTGTAGGCTTCCAGATCCACCATGCCCACAAGGCCCTGCCGCACCTTGCCGCTCTGCTCGGTGCGCTCCACGTAAACAAAGCCGTCCACCGCGCGAGTCAGCACGTTCCGGGCATAGTCATCCATGGTGGCATGGATCTTCTCAATGCGTGCATCGGCATCGCCGTCCTCCAGATAGACCTCCGGCAGGATCATGTTCAGGGTGCTGGGGCTGCCTGCCGCGGCAGCCTCGGCTTTCTTCCAGTAATCCCGGTCACTGGTGAACTGATCGCAGGCAATGCAGCCCCACTTTTCCAGTGGGATCTGCTCCGAAGGCAGAAGGATGTGGGCCGGTGCAAAGCAGGATTTGGTATTCATAGCAGATTCCTCCCTCTTATAAAACCAGAGACGTTACTGGAAAATGTCGGCGCTGTGCAGCACCAGATGCTGCACGCCCTGTCCGGCGGCAGACTGCTCCAGTGCGGTGCGGCTGTCGGCGTCCATCGCCTTGTCTGCCGTCACCAGCAGGTTGTCCATGCCCAGCGTCACAGCGGGCACATCCAGCGACACGCTGTTGGTATTGCACTGATCCAGCGTGTAGCTGAACCACAGGGTCATGCTGCCCGCAAAGCGGCTCTGCAGGGCGGCGATATCCGCCTTGAGCTGATCCGCGCGGGAAACGCCGCTGGTCTCGCCGTAGTCCTGTTTGCGGCTGAGCTTCGGGAACTGGACATTGGTCAGGACTACCTGCTCAAAGCCCATGCCCTGCACCTCGGCTACCAGATCGCCTACATATTCCACTGCCGCAGCGGAGTAGGGATTCAGCCATGCATTGCCGTCCTTCTGGGCGTCCAGCCACAGGCCGTCGCCGTAGTGGATGGCCATGCTGCGGTCGGTGCGGGAGGAGATGGGGTCCTTGAAGGCTGCAAGCTGGGCCACAGGGATCACGCCCTCTTCCCGGAAGATGGCCGCGATGCGGGCCGGGTCCACGGTGGTGTCGGCAATGCTCTGGGCGGCAGCCGGCACCTGCGAAGCGTAGCAGATGCTGCCATCCGGTGTTTTCAGGGTCACAAGGCCGTAATCCGCTCCCTGCGCCTTGAGCTGCTGCGCCGCTGCACGGATGGCCGCATCATCGGCAAGGGTGCTCACATCCACTGCGGCCCAGCTGCCGCCGGTAATGGCCTTGCCGTCCAGCTCCTTGGGCTGTTCCGGCTCCAGCTGGGACGAAACCGCTTCCTGTACCGCCGAGGATGCAGCTGCTTCGGACGAGGCGGCTGCGCGGGATGCCGATTCAGCTTCCAGATCACGGTTCTTCACCACAGTATACCAGGTGTGGGTAGCCCAGTCCAGCACGTGGGGTGCTGCCAGCCAGGCTGCGCCCAGCACCGCCAGCACCAGCACCACGATGCCGATGCCTTTTTTGATGCGTGTACCGCGGCTGTAGAAGCTGCGGCGGTAGCGCTTGACCTTCTGACGTTTATACTTTGCCATTGTCGATTCTCCTCCCTGCCAATGTTACAGGATCACAGAATGTCCGGTGAAACCATAGATTGCCAGTGCCAGCACGCCGATATACACCAGCGTGATGGGCAGGCCGCGGAATGCTTCCGGGATGGCCTTGCTGCGCAGGCGGTGGCGGGCTTCCGTTACCAGCAGCACCGCCAGCACATAGCCAAGGCCGCTGCCAAGGCCAAAGCCAAGGCTCTGCCCCAGCGTAAAGCTCTGGGTGCGCTCCACCAGTACAGTGCCCAGCACACAGCTGTTCAGGCCCGCCAGCGGCACGATGCGCAGCAATGCGCTGCGGTGCGGCAGGCCCTTCGCCAGCCACAGCACGGCGTGCTCCAGAACGCACACCACGGCAATGCTGGCAATATACACCAGCGGGCGCAGCTGGGCACGGTTTGCCAGCGGCGCGATCCGGCTGCCGGCATACCACGCAAACGGCGTTACCAGCACCTGCGTGATGCACAGCTGCATACCGAACAGCCAGCTGCTGGTGCGGTCATCGCCCACCAGCTGCACCAGACGCGAAACGCCCAGTGCACGGGTAAAGACGGCGTTCTGCGCGAACACCGCCAGCAGTGCATAGCTGAAGAATACTGCGCTTGTTGTTACAACATCTCTCATTGTTCGCGGTCCGCCTCCTTCTGGGAATGCACATCCACAAGGTTGCGTGCCTCTTTGGTGAGATATGCCTTGCGCTTTTGGGCCAGTGCACGCCATACGGCGCACAGCACGCCCAGCACGATAAAGCCGCCTGCCGGCATGCTTGCCATGGGCAGCACCGGGCGGCTGACAACCACACCGAACATGGTGCCTGCGGCCAGCCATTCACGGACGCAGCCCAGCAGCACCAGCAGCAAAGCATAGCCTACCGTGATGCGCAGGCCCTTGGAGACAGCCTTACGCACCGTCTCCTGCACGCGGCCAAAGCGGTAGGTCAGCAGCGGCTCCATGGTGAGCAGGGGCAGGTAGATGCCAAGGCTCAGCAGGCTGGTGCTGAACAGCATATTCAGGATGGGATACACCGCCAGATACACCACCGCCGTGCTGAAGCCGTACACCAGTGCACGGGGCAGCAGCTTTTTCTGCAGCGTTTCCGGGGCGGGGTCCTCGTCGTGCAGGGGCACAAGGCGGCTCAGCAGACAGGCCAGCACGCGGGAGGGCACCAGCAGCAGCGCCACCGCCACCGCCAGCATCACCGCATTCTGGCCGCTGGTGGCAAGCACCACCAGCGGGGCAAGGCCCATGCCCTGCATGACCACCGGGTTATTCAGGAACACACGGTCGTGGTGGGCAAACTTGTTGGGATCTTTTACGATCAGTTCAGCCGTTGCGCGTCTCATTGTGCTGCCTCCTTTCCGGCATCTGCCTGCAGATGGGTCAGGTGATACAGCTTTGCCTCGGTGCGGTCGATCCATGCCGACACACTGTTGACCACCAGCAGCGCAAAGCACACACCGGTCTCGTACACGCCATAGTAGCGGAAGCCCATGCTCACAACGCCCACCAGCACGCCGTACAGCACACGGCCCATGCGGTGGTGCACACAGGTGTAAGGCTCGTTGATCAGGAACACCGCGCTGAACAGGATCGCGCCAGTCAGCAGCTCATCCCGCACACACTGCAGGCGGGGCAGGATATTTGACAGCACGGCACTGTCGGCAAGGCCCGCCTGCCGCGGGAAGAAGAACGCAATGACCGCACAGGTCACAAGAAAGCTGATCGATGCAGACATGTGGGCATCCTTCTGGGTCCACAAAAACAGGCCGCAGGCAAGGATCACCAGCGCAGCGCCGGTGCCCATGGGAGCAGCATATTCGCCCAGACCCAGCGCCAGCGAGCCGATGTTCAGCATGCCGCCGCTGCGCAGGGTGTCCTCAATGGCGCTGGAGACCGGCACCATGGAGGCATCCCACAGGGGGATGCTGGTGTAGGGCTGCGGATAGCGGAACACCTGTTCCGGCCATGACACTGCCGCCACCACATAGCCCACAGCAGCCGGGTTGAAGGGGTAGCTGCCGTAGCCGCCAAAGATCTCCTTGCCGATCAGCACACCTGCAAGCACTGCGGCGATCAGAACATAGATATCCACCGTCACCGGCATCAGCAGGGCAATGACGAGCGCAAAGCTCTCGTTGGAAAAGTCACTGCCCTGATACACGCGGCGGCGCAGCAGCGAAACGAGACGGTCGCACAGGTTGCCGGTAAGCACCGCAATGCCGCACAGCAGCAGCGGGCGCACACCGTACAGAAAACAGGCCATGCACAGCACCGGCACCGCCATAAAGCAGATATGCTTATAGTAGCGGCCGGTCTTCTGGAGCTGTGCCTCCTGCTCCCGGATCAAAGATTCATCCATAAATGGTTATCCTTTCAAAGGCTGGCGAGGTGCTGCACGGCTGCAGCAGGGTCTGCTGCGCCGAACACTGCACTGCCCGCCACCAGAATATCAGCGCCCGCTTCCACGCACTGGGGCGCGGTGGCATTGTCCACGCCGCCGTCCACTTCCAGCAGATAGTGTGCGCCGCGCGCTTCGCGCTCTGCCTTGAGCCAGCGCAGCTTGTCCAGCGCCGAGGGCATGAACTTCTGCCCGCCGAAGCCGGGCTCCACGCTCATCACCAGCACAAGATCCAGCTGGTCAAGATACGGTGCCAGCGCCTGCGGCTCGGTGCCGGGCTTGATGGTCAGCCCCACCTTGCAGCCCAGCGCCCGGACGGCATCGATGGTGGCCTGGATATCGTCCTCGCACTCAAGGTGGAAGTTGTACAGGGTGGCACCGGCTTTGATGAAGGCTTCCGCATACTGCAGCGGATGGCTGATCATCAGGTGCACATCATAAAAGGCATCCGGCAGATTTTTGTGCAGGCTCTTGAGCACCGGCACGCCAAAACTGATGTTGGGCACAAAGTGGCCGTCCATCACGTCGTAATGCAGCATCTGTGCACCGGCATCCAGCACCATGCGGCAGTCTGCACCCAGTTTGCCAAAATCAGCGGAAAGGATCGAAGGACTTACGATTGCCATATTCTATCTTTACGCTCCGTTATTTTATAAATTCTTATTCCCATTTGTCCCATCGTTCTGGCGGTTTCAAACCGCAAAAACAGCATGGGCATGGTTATCTTTTAGTTTACATGAAAACGAGCAAAAAATCAAACCCGCCAATGGCTTTTTCACGGAAATGACGTATTTGGAAAGATCTGTCCATTTGCGAAGTAACTCCCTCAGTCGCCGGAAAACCCTCTCAGTCATCGCTGCGCGATGCCAGCTCCCCCGAAGGAGGAGCTTTTACGCATCTCACGGTCAGTACAAATAAAGCTCCCCCCTCGGGGGAGCTGGCAAAGCCATCAGGCTTTGCCTGAGAGGGTTCGTCCCGCGCACCCCCCCCCAGCGGCAAAGTTTCCCCACGCCAAAACAGCCAGACCGCCCCGGGTCCGGGGCAGTCTGGCTGGAAGTTCATTCTACGGGCTTCATGCTTGCAGGGTCTTCCACGGTGGGTTCACCGCCGGCTTCGTCCGGCAGACGCTTCATACCGCCGGGGTTCGGGGCCACCGTGGGCAGGGTGAACACGAACCGGCACCACTCGCCCTGCTGGCTCTCCACCCGGATCTGCCCGCCGGAAAGATTCACCAGCACCTTGCAGATGTTCAGGCCAAGGCCAGCGCCCCGGGCGTGCAGGCCGCGGGAGCGGTCCTCCTTGTAGAACCGCTGGAACACGTAGGGCAGCGCTTCCGGGCTGATGCCCTGACCGGAATTCCAGATGGAGATCTCGGCTTCCGGGCCAAGCTTTTCCACCCCGAAGCGGATGGTGCCGCCCGCAGGCGTAAACTTGATGGCGTTGTCCAGCAGGTTATACACCACCTGATGGATCAGGTCGGGGTCGGCGTAGACCAGCACCTTTTCGTCCATGGTCAGGCCGTCGATGTCGATCATGCCGTCGTTGATGCGTTGCTCTGCCGAGAGCGCCACGCCGGTGATCGTCTCCCAGATGTTGAACATCCGGGCATTCACCTGATATTCGCCGCTTTCCAGCTTGGAAAGATCCAGCATGTTCTGGATGAGCCGTGCCAGACGGCCCGTTTCCTCACTGACCAGCTGCAGGTAGTGGTTCTGCATATCCGGCGGGATGGTGCCGTCCAGAATGCCGTCCACAAAGCCCTTGATGGTGGTCATGGGGGTGCGCAGCTCGTGGGCGATGTTGCCCATGAACTGACCGCGGGAGTTGTCGTTCATCTGGATGTTGTCTGCCATGCGGTTGAAGGTGCGGGCAAGGTCGGCTGCCTCGCCTTCGCCTTCCACCCCCTCCACACGGACGGAAAAATCACCGCCGCCAAAGCGCTGGGCGGCATCCGTCACCTTCTGCAGCGGGTCGGTGAGCTGGCGCATCAGGATCTTGGTCAGGATGCTGGCACACAGCAGCATCACACAGGCCGACAGCAGGAAGTTGGACCAGAACTGCTGCTTGAACTGGGTCAGCTGCTCACCGGAAGAGCACAGGAACAGGTAGCCGCTGGGCTGGCCGTTCTCATTGCGCATTTCGCTGACCGTGATGTAGCTTTTCCCGTCCAGCATGCCGCCCAGCGTGCCGAACACATGGTAGTAATCTGCATCGGAAGCGTCGATCTTCTCCATCATTTCTTCCGGCACGGTCAGGCTCTCCAGCTTGTCCGGGCTGGAGGCGATCATCACCCGGCCGTCGTTGTCGGTAAAGAACAGATAGGCCTCTGCGCTCTCGCCGATGATCTCCAACTTGGTGCTCAGTGCGTCCAGCTCATCGCCTTCCGGCAGCTCCGCCTGCTGGACCAGATACTGGGCCGTGCGCTGGGTGACACCCACCACCTGATCCAGTGTTTCGTAGCGATCCTTGGCGAAGTAGTTCTTGAACAGCACCCACTCCGAAGCGCCCATCAGCACGATGCCCAGCACCATCAGGGTGGACACCAGC
>UMIB01006356.1_pt1 | contig 9752 bp, 8 predicted proteins | sample 1965641 | NCBI WGS metagenome assembly UMIB01 (sample SAMEA4836110, study PRJEB28245) | human gut metagenome | biome: gut microbiome; material: fecal sample | place: Denmark | collected 2008
ACCCCGAAGAATCCAATTGCTTTGCAGGAGATTATTGCAGCACTCCTGATCGAGCAGGTGGATACAAAGCATATGTACACATTTAAGACAAAAAAAATTACCTTTGATTCTGTTGAAGAGATTCCGTGGACACTGGATGGAGAGTTCGGCGGAGAACAGGATTATGTGGAAATCGAGAATGTTCAGAAGGCAATGGAGATTATGGTTCCGGAGAATCATGTACTGGAGCTGAGCGAGCAGAAAAATAAAATAGAAAGAGATTAAATAAGTGGAGACTAGAGAAAAATTTTCATCAAGACTGGGATTTATATTAATGTCCGCAGGCTGTGCAATTGGTCTGGGAAATGTATGGAGATTCCCGTATATCACAGGAGTGTACGGAGGAGGAGCATTTGTGCTTCTGTATCTGTTCTTTCTTTTGATTTTAGGACTTCCGATCATTGTTATGGAGTTCGCGGTTGGCCGTGGAAGCCAGAAGAGTATTGCAAAGTCTTTCAATGAACTGGAACCAAAAGGAAGTAAATGGCACATTTACCGCTATTTCGGAATTGCAGGTAATTATCTGCTGATGATGTTCTATACGACAATCGGCGGCTGGATGCTCGCATATTTCGTAAAGATGGTAAAAGGAGATTTCGTAGGAGCTGACACAAAGCAGGTGGAGGCGATTTTTGGAGAACTGACTTCTAACAGAAATGAAATGCTGTTCTGGATGATTTTGATTTCCGTGCTGGGGCTTATAGTGTGTTCTATGGGACTTCAAAATGGTGTCGAAAAAATGACAAAATTCATGATGTCCAGTTTGTTTGTAATTATGTTAATATTGGTCGTTCGTGCAACGACACTGGATGGTGCGATAGACGGATTGAAGTTCTATCTGCTTCCGGATTTTGGTAAGATGGCCGAAAATGGATTTAAAGAAGCGGTGTTTGCGGCAATGGGGCAATCATTCTTTACTTTAAGTGTCGGAATTGGTGCACTGGCAATCTTTGGAAGTTATATTGGAAAAGAGAGAAGATTGACTGGAGAGGCAATCAGCATCACCGTTCTGGATACGGTTGTAGCGCTTGTTGCAGGTCTGATCATATTTCCATCCTGTTTTGCATTTGATGTAAACCCGGGTCAGGGACCAGGACTTGTATTTGTGACACTGCCAAATGTATTCCGTGAGATGGCTGGCGGAAGAATCTGGGGAGCTCTGTTCTTCCTGTTCATGTCGTTTGCAGCATTTTCCACGATCATCGCAGTGTTCCAGAATATTATCCAATTCGCAAGAGATATGTGGGGGATTTCTTTGAAGAAATCTGTTCTTATTAATGGAGTTCTGCTGATTCTTCTTGCAGTGCCTTGTGTGCTTGGAATGACAGACTGGGCAGGATTCTCTATAGGTGGAAAGAATATTATGGATATCGAGGATTTCCTTGTAAGTAATAACCTTCTGCCGATTGGATCACTGGTATATCTTTTGTTCTGTATGACAAGATATGGCTGGGGATGGGATAATTTCATAAAAGAAGCAAATACCGGATCCGGAGTGAAATTCCCGACACATAAAGCCATCCGGTTTTACCTGACATTTATCCTGCCGCTGATCGTGCTGTTTATTTTCGTGCAGGGGTATTGGGGGTTGATTGCAGGATAGGACATAAAAAACGTAGTTTTAGATTACGATGTCGTACAAACAATGGTTTTGCGCCGACCGAAACGGAGTGTAGACTTGCAGAGGTGCGCAGTAGAAGTATGTCATGCAATTGCATGACGCGCACCTCGCAGCAAGAAAGCCAATACACCGAAAGCCGAATATGATTTCCAGTATAAAGGTGCATCGGAATGTCAGATGCGTCCCTACAAAATGTCGGAATTTGATGAAAAAATAAAAAAGTTTAAAAAAATTGAAAAAAGTGCTTGCATTCTTGGGAAACCTTTGCTATACTAAGCAAGTACCGAACGCGAGGGTACAGAAAAAACATAAAAAACTGATATGGCTCCGTGGTCAAGCGGTCAAGACGCTAGCCTCTCACGCTGGAATCAGGGGTTCGATTCCCCTCGGAGTCACTAAGATCCACAGATTGTTCTGTGGATTTTTTTTGTCGTATCCGTGATGAAACGAAGTCTGAGGAGTATTCACCTGGGAAGGATATTTTACAAAAGTATTAGTCCAGAAAACGGAAATGACTTATTTGAAATATAAAAAGGCGTAGAATTTAATTGTTAAAAATATGACGAAAATACCTCCGGATTGGCCGAATTTTTTGACAAAATCACATGTCTCCAGATACTTGTCATTTAGAATGTTATGGTCTATAATGAGGAAAGCAAAGGTAACAATTTAAATGGAGGAATTTAACATGTTAGTATCAGCAAAAGAAATGCTTGAAAAAGCAGTAGAAGGCCACTATGCAGTAGGGCAGTTTAACATCAACAATCTGGAGTGGACAAGAAGTGCGCTTCTTGCAGCAGAAGAGGTAAAATCTCCAATTATCCTTGGTGTATCTGAGGGTGCAGGAAAATGGATGACAGGATTCAAGACAGTTTCCGCTATGGTACAGGCCATGATCGAAGAACTGAATATCACAGTTCCGGTAGCATTACATCTTGACCATGGTACATACGAAGGATGTTATAAGTGTATAGAGGCAGGATTCTCCTCTATTATGTTCGACGGATCACACTATCCGATCGAGGAGAACATTGAGAAGACGCGTGAACTTGTGAAAGTCTGCAATGAGAAAGGAATTTCTCTTGAAGCAGAGGTTGGTTCTATCGGTGGAGAAGAGGATGGCGTAGTCGGAATGGGCGAGTGCGCAGATCCTAAGGAATGCAAGATGATCGCTGATCTCGGTGTTACAATGCTGGCAGCAGGAATCGGTAATATTCATGGAAAATATCCTGCAAACTGGCAGGGACTCAGCTTTGAGACTCTTGATGCAGTTCAGCAGTTAACTGGAAAACTCCCACTCGTTCTTCACGGTGGTACAGGTATTCCAGATGATATGATTAAAAAGGCAATCAGTCTCGGTGTTGCTAAGATCAATGTAAATACAGAGTGCCAGCTTTCATTTGCAGAAGCTACACGTAAATACATTGAGGCAGGAAAGGATCTGGAAGGAAAAGGATACGATCCACGTAAACTTCTCAAACCAGGTGCAGATGCAATTATTGAAACTGTCAAAGAAAAGATGGAATTATTTGGCTCAGTTGGTAAGGCTGAATAAATATTTAATTTATACTTGCCTTTTTCAGACGATTGGGTTATACTAACTGACATAGACAGAACAAAGGCGTTCCAATGTTGAATTGGAGTGCCTTTTCTGTATATATAAAAATAGTAATTGTTTAGTATTTGACAAACGGCGAGTATAAGAAAGAATATGGTATTGAATGATTACAATTTAAAATAAGTGAAAGAGAGGAAAGCAGGATATGAGCGAGCTGATTAATGTAGCAGAGATTTTCGGAGAAGACGTATTCAACGATACTGTTATGCAGGAGCGCCTTCCGAAGAAAGTGTACAAAGATTTAAAGAAGACGATCGAAGAAGGAAAAGAATTGGATCTTGCCACAGCAGATGTCATTGCACATGAGATGAAGGAGTGGGCAATTGAGAAAGGAGCTACACACTATACGCATTGGTTCCAGCCGCTGACAGGTGTAACTGCAGAGAAGCATGATTCATTTATTTCTGCACCACTTCCAAGTGGAAAGGTTCTGATGAGTTTCTCCGGAAAAGAACTGATCAAAGGAGAGCCGGATGCATCTTCATTCCCATCCGGAGGACTTCGGGCAACATTTGAGGCACGTGGATATACAGCATGGGATTGTACATCACCGGCATTTGTAAGACATGATGCGGCAGGTGCTACACTTTGTATCCCGACTGCTTTCTGTTCATATAAAGGAGAGGCACTGGATCAGAAAACTCCACTTCTTCGTTCTATGCAGGTAATCAATGAACAGTCATTGAGACTGCTTCGCCTCTTTGGAAATACAACAGCTAAGAAGGTAACACCTTCTGTTGGACCTGAGCAGGAATATTTCTTAGTAGATGCTGAAAAGTTCATGCAGAGAAAAGATTTGATCTATACAGGACGTACACTTTTCGGAGCAATGCCTCCAAAAGGTCAGGAGCTGGATGATCATTATTTTGGAACAATCCGCCAGAGAATTGCAGGATTTATGAAAGATGTAAATGAACAGCTCTGGAAAGTTGGAGTTTCATCAAAGACACAGCATAATGAGGTTGCACCGGCACAGCATGAGCTTGCACCAATCTATGCTGAAGCAAATGTAGCTTTGGATCACAACCACCTTGTAATGCAGACGTTAAAGAGAGTTGCATGTCAGCATGGTATGAAGTGTCTGCTTCACGAGAAACCATTTGCAGGAGTTAATGGATCTGGTAAACATGACAACTGGTCACTGATAACGAATGATGGAAAGAATCTTCTGGATCCAGGTGATACACCTCATGAGAATATCCAGTTCTTACTTGTACTTACATGTATTTTGAAAGCTGTTGATGAGCACGCAGATCTTCTTCGTGAGTCTGCAGCTGATCCGGGAAATGATCACAGACTTGGAGCAAATGAGGCTCCACCGGCAATTGTATCTGTATTCCTTGGAGAGCAGCTTGAGGATGTCCTGAATCAGTTGATCAGCACAGGAGAAGCTACACATAGTCTTGCAGAGGGAATCCTTAAGACAGGTGTAGATACACTTCCGGATTTCACAAAAGATGCTACAGACCGTAATAGAACATCACCATTTGCGTTTACAGGTAATAAATTTGAGTTCCGTATGGTAGGATCTCGTGATTCTATTGCCGGACCGAACGTTGTACTTAACACAATCGTAGCAGATGCATTTGCAGAGGCATGTGATGTATTGGAGAAAGCAGATGACTTTGATCTTGCAGTACATGATCTGATCAAGAAATATGCGACAGAGCATCAGAGAATCGTATTCGGTGGAAATGGATACTCTGACGAGTGGGTTGCAGAGGCTGAGAGACGTGGACTTCCGAACATCAAGTCTATGGTAGAAGCTATCCCGGCACTGACAACAGATAAAGCAATTAACCTTTTTGAGAAATATAAAGTATTTACAAAGGCAGAGCTTGAGTCCCGTGCCGAGATCAAATACGAGAACTACTCAAAGGCAATCAATATTGAAGCTCGCACAATGATCGATATGGCTACAAAACAGATCATTCCTGCAGTTATCAAATATACAAAAGAACTTGCAGATACAATCAATGCTGTAAAGGCAGCAGGTGCAGACGTTTCCGTACAGTCTGAGCTTCTGACAGAGATTTCGGCTCTTCTTGTAGAGAGCAAGAGCGCTCTGAAAGCTTTAACAGAAGTTACAGAGAAAGCTGCAGAGATGGAAGAAGGAGAAGAGCAGGCCAGATACTATCACTTCACAGTTGTTCAGGCTATGGCTGCGCTTCGTTCACCAGTTGACAAACTTGAGATGATCGTAGATAAAGAAGCATGGCCAATGCCTTCCTACGGAGATCTGATGTTTGAAGTATAAGATAAATGTTCCGATAGCAGAGTACATGAGATTGTAGACTGCGGAAACTTTAGAAAGAATTAAGGATTTTATAAGGACCTTGGACTTGGAATGGACACATCTTTGTGCTATTCTAGGCTCAAGGTCTTTTTCTATGGCATTTGAGTAATGTTGTATGGAGTAGAGATGCATTGTGGATCTTTAAATAATAAAGTGTGAAGGTGTCTGGCGCGTTCGTGATACATAATAGAAAAGATTAAGTGTTAATATTAGATATAAGAGATTAAGGAAGGAGATGGAAGATATGACAAAAAATGAATTCCTGGAGGGGCTTAGAAAGGCTCTTGGTAATGATCTGGATCGTGAGACTGTGCAGGAAAATGTTGCATATTATGATGGGTATATCAGTGTTCAAGTGAATATTGGAAGAACAGAAGAAGAGGTGACCGCGGAGCTTGGCGATCCGTGGGTAATCGCGCAGACAATTATTGATGCGGAGGAAGCAAAGCGGGGCACGGGCAGAAATGCTGGAAGTTCCTATACTACTGCTAATAGTGGATTCAGTGATCCGGTATATGGAGATGGCGGGGATTATACACGCGAGGATTATTATGATCAGAATCAGGGATATCAGACACATGTGCACACATTTGGCTTTGATACCTGGTGGAAAAAGCTGTTGCTGATACTTGGAATTATTGGGATTATCGTGCTTGTAGTATCGATTGTTGGAGGAATTATAAGCCTTCTGGCACCGATTTTGATTCCGCTTGTGATCATTATGCTGATTATCAGACTGATTGGAGGAAGCGGCCGGCGATGGTAAGCGAGACAGGCAGCCATATAAATATGATTTATATATAGAAAATATATGAAATAAGAAACAGATATTCCGACAGGGTTAAAATCAAGCCTGCCAGAATATCTGTTTTTGTTTGGGAAAATAGGGCAAAATAAAAGACTGATAGGGGAGCTATCAGTCTTTTGAGGGGAGTATAAATAATTAATAAGGGGTTGTAGAAAGTTGTGCTTCCTACGAATTCAAGTATAATATAGGAATTTCTAAAAAGCAAGATAAAAATGAAAAATCTTAAAAAAACCTTAAGTTGAGATTAAGATGCAAAAATATAAAAAATAAAACTATTTTACATCACATAAAATTCGGATGCCGGGACATACTAATTTTGCAGCAAAAAAGATTAGGAGGAATTAATATGGCTAAGAATTACAGTTCATCAAACAAAAACAGTTACGACGAGGATGGTTATAACTCAACAAACAAGAACAAAACAAGTTCAAGCATGGGGAATAAGAATGTATCTGACAAGACTTCTAACAAGAACGCAAAGAATTCTTCAAACAAGAATGCGTCTAACACATCTGATCGCAACTGTCATGATGAGAGCGACAGATACTAATCAGAGCTGATGATCAGCGTGGTTTGCAGGTATACTGTGAATTTTGCTGGCGACCGGGGGCATGCCATAAGGCATGTCCCTGTCTGTGTTGCCGGGCATATGAAGTGATAATGATCGAGAAACTGCCTGAGATATTTGAAAATATTTTTTTTAATATTTTTTGTTGAGTCTGACTTACGGAAATGATTGACAGTGCCCGGTAATAAAAGTAATATGAAAGAAAAACTTTTTTAATGCAAATGATGATTTGGAGAGATATATGAGAAGAATGGAATTGATTGCTCCATGCCATTTTGGACTGGAAGCAGTGCTAAAACGTGAAATTATAGACCTTGGATATGAGATTTCGGAAGTGGAAGACGGAAGAGTCACATTTATCGGAGATGAGGAGGCTATATGCCGTGCAAATGTGTTCCTGCGTACGGCAGAGCGTATTCTCGTTAAGGTGGGGAGCTTTAAAGCAACAAGCTTTGAAGAGCTGTTTGAGGCAACGAAGAGCCTTCGCTGGGAAGAATATATTCCGAGAAACGGAAAATTCTGGGTTGCGAAAGCTGCTTCGATAAAAAGTAAGCTGTTCAGCCCGTCAGATATTCAGTCTATTATGAAAAAAGCGATGGTACGCAGACTTCAGGAGTATTATGGCATCGAATGGTTCCCGGAGGATGGAGCATCTTACCCGGTACGTGTATTTTTAATGAAAGACATTGTGACAATTGGAATTGATACTTCAGGGGTATCTTTACATAAACGTGGATATCGAGAAGTGTCTGGAAAAGCGCCGATTACAGAAACGTTGGCGGCATCACTTATTATGCTGACACCTTGGAATAAAGACCGGATCCTGGTAGATCCATTTTGTGGAAGTGGAACATTTCCGATTGAAGCGGCTATGATGGCAGCCAATATTGCTCCGGGAATGAATCGTTCTTTTACAGCTGAATCTTGGATGAATATTATACCGAAAAAGGTCTGGTATGACACGATTGATGAGGCAAATGATTTGATTCAGGATGATGTCGAGGTGGACATTCAGGGATACGATCTGGACAGTTCTGTAATTAAGATCGCAAGACGCAATGCCAGAGAGGCGGGAGTGGATCATCTGATACATTTTCAGGAAAGAGGCGTCAAAGACCTGCATCACCCGAAAAAATATGGTTTTGTAATTACCAATCCACCGTATGGTGAGCGATTGGAGGATAAAAAGGATCTTCCGGCCCTTTACAGAGCATTTGGTGAGAGCTTTAAGCATTTGGACAGCTGGTCTGCCTATATGATAACTTCTTATGAAGAAGCTGAACGATATTTTGGACGCAAGGCGGATAAGAATCGTAAGATTTATAATGGAATGTTGAAGACCTATTTCTATCAGTTTCTTGGACCGAAACCGCCAAAGAAGCCGAGGGAAAAGTAGGAAAAGCCAGAGGAGAATTGAAGATGGACACAATTATATTTGCGACAGGTAACAAAAATAAAATGATAGAGATCCGTATGATTCTAGCAGATCTTGGCTGCAAGATCTTGTCTCAGAAAGAAGCCGGAATCCAGGCGGATGTAGTAGAGGATGGACAGACATTTGAAGAAAATGCGTTAATTAAGGCGACGACGATCGCGGATATTGCACGGAAGATGCCAGAGTATAAAAATGCAGTTGTTCTAGCAGATGATTCCGGGCTGGAAATCGATGCGCTGAATAAAGAACCGGGAATCTATTCGGCACGCTATATGGGTGAGGATACGTCTTATGATATTAAGAACCAGGCGTTGATAGACCGGCTTGAGGGAGTGCCGGATGAGAAGCGTACAGCAAGATTTGTATGTGCGATAGCGGCGGCGCTTCCAGACGGAAGTACGGAAGTTGTACGAGGAACGATGGAAGGTCGTATTGGTTATGAGATCACAGGGGAAAATGGATTCGGATATGATCCGATCTTTTATCTGCCGCAGTTTGGCTGCAGCAGTGCGGAACTTGAACCGGAGAAGAAAAATGAACTGAGCCATCGCGGAGAAGGACTTCGCAAAATGCGCAAAGTATTGGAAGAAAAGCTGGAAAGCAAATAGAAGATATGACCAGACGAAAGAAAAGGCAGCTAGAAGAATACAGTAAAAGAAAAGACAGGAAGACAAAAGAAATATGAAAATTGTGATAGTAAGTGATACACATGGTTCCAGAAAGAATATTGAAAATGTTTGTGAGTGTAATCCGGATGCGGATATGCTGATCCATCTTGGTGATGTGGAAGATGATGCAGATTACATAGAAGCTATTTTTGAGTGTCCAACGCATATTGTGGGTGGAAACAATGATTTCTTTTCAAGACTTCCGAGGGAGGAAGAATTTGAACTGGAAGGACATCATATCTTTATTACGCATGGACATGCATATTATGTCAGCATGGGAGAGGCGCATTTGCAGGAAGAAGCGCGCCGCAGAGGTGCGGATATTGTGATGTATGGGCACACACATGTGCCGGCACTTACAATAGACGCTGATCTTGTGACGCTGAATCCGGGCAGCCTGACTTATCCGAGGCAGCAGGGACGACAAGCTACCTACATGGTGATGAAATTAGAAAAAGGAAAACAGCCTGAAGTAGAGCTTAAAACTGTGTAAAGATATGAACTCAATAAGTCTGGAAAGCCCGATTTTACGGGCTTTCCGAAGTATGGAAGATACTTTGAAGAATTTTTTTGAAAAAAGTTTAAAAAAGTTGTTGACATATAGAGGGGGCTTATGTATAATACTATTTGTGTCACGGAGATAACGACACGGAAACAAAAAACGGGGTGTGGCTCAGTTGGTAGAGCGCCTGGTTTGGG
>UMIB01005455.1_pt1 | contig 9657 bp, 7 predicted proteins | sample 1965641 | NCBI WGS metagenome assembly UMIB01 (sample SAMEA4836110, study PRJEB28245) | human gut metagenome | biome: gut microbiome; material: fecal sample | place: Denmark | collected 2008
TATTTATTTTAAATTTATTTAATTTATGTTATAATAGGTATTGGAGGTAACTATGAAATTCAAAGAAATTCAACTTACATTAATCGATCAACAAATTTTAAAAAGTTACAGTACACTACTAGAAGGCTTAGAAAAATATTTAGGATATGGTTATGAAATTGTATTGCATAGCTTAGATAGTTATGAACACTCGGTCATAAATATAGTAAACGGTGAACATACTGGCCGTAAGATAGGGGCTCCTATTACAGACAAAGCGTTAGAAATGCTTAGTCGTTTAAAAGATAGCGGTGAATCAAGTGAAACTTACTTTTCTACAAACGCTAAAGGTGAACCATTAAAAAGTACTACTATTGCAATTCGTGGTGAAAATAATAGAATTATTGGATTATTATGTATGAACTATTATATGAATATTAGTTTAAACGATTTTATTCAATCTTATGTTCCTAAAAAACAAGAAGAAGTACAAATCAAATCTGTTACTGAAACTTTTGCAAGTAACGTAGATGAAATGATTTTATCTACTTTGGAATATGTAAAGAACGAAGTATACGAAGATTCTTCAATTTCATATTCTAATAAAAACAAGGCTATAATTTCTCAATTATATGATAGGGGTATTTTCCAAATAAAAGATTCTGTTCCAAAAATTGCAGACGAATTAAACATTTCAAAAAATACTGTATATTTACATTTGCGCAATTTATCGCCTCAAGGAAATTAATAAAAACACCTAAGATACTATTCTCTTAGGTGTTTTTATTAATTAAAATTTTTTAATCAATTCGGAAGCAAAACTCTAACGTTTTGCTTCTATTTTTCCTTCTTTAATTCTTAAAGACACATCACACATCTTTGCTAGAGTAGGTGAATGGGTTACCAAAATAACACATTTATAATGAATATGTGCTAAATCTAAGAAAGTATTCATGATCTCTATTGAATTCTTTTCATCAAGATTACCCGTGGGTTCATCACAAAGAATCAAATCGACTTCTCTTGCAATAGCACGTGCAATTGCAACTCTTTGTTGTTGTCCTCCTGATAATTGTCGAATATCTCTTTTACATTCATCTTTGGAAAGTCCAAGTTGTTCAAGAATAGATAAACAATATTCTTTTTTATCTTTTCTTTTGATTCCCGCAATTTCTAAAGCAGACATAACATTTTCTAAAGCATTCATATAATAAATAAGATTATAAGATTGAAAGACAATTGAAATATCTTCTCGACGATATTTATTCAAACCTATTTCTTGAATATCTTTTCCTTTGAACAAAACTTTTCCATCATCAGGTTTATCTAAACCAGAGGCAAGAGAAAGAGTTGTTGTTTTCCCGCTTCCACTCGCACCAACAACTGCATAGATTTTACCTTTTTCAAACAAATAAGAAGCATGATCTAAAATTTGATTTTTTTCTTTGCCATCTTGATAACTATAGCTTACATTTTCTAATTCTAATAACTTTTCCATCTTAACCTTCCTTTCTAGATAAGATTTGTCTAGGTGTAAGTCTTAATACATAGGCTGCAGGTACAGCAATAGAAACAATACAGATTGCTGCTGTAACACCAGCAAGTTGAATGACATTTTCACCTGTAATCGAAACATCTAATTCCTGATTTGATGGTCCTTGCATCATATTTCCTAAGAAATTTTCTTTTGTTTGTGTATTGTTTTTTTGTTGATTACTATCTGATTGATTTTGATTGTCATTCAGTCGATCATCTTTTTGATCTATTTGCATGACATTTGAAGAAGAACTACTTTCTAACATATTGCCCATATAATGAGATGTTAATTGTCCTGTACCTAAAGAAATCACAAAAGCAACTACTGCAATTAACCCTACTTCAATAAGTTGTTGAGCAATAATTTTAACTTTACTTTGTCCAAGTGATAAAAGAACACCAATTTCATAATATCTATTTCTAATTGTTAGAGCTAAGATTAAACAAAGAATTGCACTACCAGCAATCACTACGATCCATACAAACATCTTTGCAAATGATTGCATACTTTCAAGAGAAGAAGCATTTTGTTGATAAAGACGATTATTGGCATCTAATGAGAACGTATCAAAATCAATATCACTTTTCTTTTTCGCAAGTTCTACAAAAGCTTCTGCGTTTTCTGGATCATCTAAATAATAAATTGCTGATGTAATATTTTCACTACTTCCAGTAAGTGTTTGTCCAATTGATAAATCAGTATAAATTGTGTTTACTGGATTATTGAAATGAGCACTACCAATTTCATTTGTTGATTGAATTTCATAAATACCTACAATTGTAAGTTCTTGAGTAATTGTTTCATCATTAACCGTTGTTGTAATAGTAAAAGTATCACCAACACTTAAATCATTATCACTTGCAAGATTGGTTTCAATAACACAATTATTTGTATTTTGATCTTTTGTTGTAAGTAAACGCCCTTTTGTAAGTTTATAATTGTTATTGGTAAAAGAATCTAAATACTTCATTGTGGTGTTGGCACTGATTGTAAAATCAACTTGATTTGAAGCTTGTTCTGGTTGATTATTACTATTATCTGATGCAGTTTCTACCGCTGAAATAGAATTACTGTTAGCTGATGTAGATATTTGATAATTATAATTTTTTACATACTTTAAATCTTTTAAACTATCTGCCATGGTTGTTGTTAATGATGTCTCATTACTTACGGCTTCACTAGGTTTTCTGTTTTTCATCATATTTCTAAAATCAACAGAAAGAGTTACATCGTTTCCTAAACTACTACGAATTTGATCCATTGATTTTTTTGTTGCTGATTGAATGGATAAACCAGCAATAACGAGATTTGTAATTACAACAATAATTACAAATAATAAAATCGTTTTTCCTATATTTTTCTTTAAACTTAATAGTGCATTTTTTATCATACATTTCTACCTCCGACTTTAATATACCGAGATACTTTAACAATAAAATGGAATAATTATGTTAAAAAAAGTGTTTCATCATTGCAACTCTTTTATTAAAAAGTTATCCTTATAAAGGAAAGAAGGAAAATTATGAAATTAGAGGAATTGGCTATTGGAAAAAGTGCTGTTATTCTCTCTGTTGGAGGAGAAGGAGCATTAAGACAACACTTTTTAGATATGGGATTGATTCAGGGTACAGAGATTACCATGGTAAAATATGCACCTATGGGTGATCCTATTGAAATTAAAATACATGATTATGAGCTTACTTTAAGAAAAGAAGATGCTCATAAAATTGAAATTAAAGAAATAACTAAACAAACAGAAAATAAAAATGATTCATTCATTTTTCAATATAAAGATCACCCTGGCTATGGTGAATCAAGTTATCATAAAATGAATGATCATCAAATCTATCATGAAAGTGATTTACTCACATTTGCTTTAGTAGGAAATCAAAACTGTGGTAAAACCACACTATTCAATCAACTTACAGGTTCAAATCAACATGTTGGTAACTTTCCTGGAGTTACTGTTGATCGTAAAGATGGAAGAATTAAAGGGTATCAAAATACTCTGATTACTGATTTACCAGGTATTTATTCTATGTCACCTTATAGTAGTGAAGAAATCGTCACAAGAAACTTCTTATTAAGAGAAAGACCTAAAGCTATTATTAATATTGTAGATGCTACAAACATTGAAAGAAATCTATATCTTACAATGCAACTTTTAGAACTTAATATGCCAATGGTTGTCGCTTTAAATATGATGGATGAAATGTTAGGTAATGGAGGAACTGTATTAATCAATGATTTAGAAGAATATCTCGGTGTTCCAGTTATTCCTATTTCAGCTGCTAAAGGGGAAGGTATTGATGAACTCGTCAGTCATGTTTTACATGTTGCTTATTATCAAGAAAGACCTCAATTCTATCAACATATAGACAATCAACAAAACAAAGCGATTGATCGTTGTTTAAATGCTATTGAACATTTAATTGAAGATCATGCCTCAAATGCAAAGATTCCATTACGTTTTGCAGCAAGTAAACTTGTTGAAAAAGATGAACTTTTATTAGAACAACTTGATCTGAGTCAAAATGAAAAAGAAACTTTAGAACATATTCGTATTCAATTAGAAGAAGAAAGTAATCTTGATTGTTCTGCTGCTATAGCAAGTAATAGATTTCATTATATTACAGATATTTGTAAACAAACTGTAAAAAAACCACATGAAAGTAAAGAAAGATTAAGAAGTCAAAAAATTGATCAATTCTTAACAGGAAAATATACAGGAATTCCTGCTTTTATTGGAATCATGGGAATTGTTTTCTTTCTAACATTTAATGTTATTGGAGCTTTTTTACAAGGAGTTTTAGAAAGTGGGGTGACTGTTGTCACAAATTATGTTGACACTTTACTCACAAATGCTCAAATTAATGTTGCTTTGCATTCTTTGATTATAGATGGGATTTTTAATGGGGTAGGAACTGTTTTAAGTTTCTTACCAATTATCGTTACTTTATTTTTCTTTTTATCAATTCTAGAAGATAGTGGATATATGGCACGTGTGGCATTTATCATGGATAAACTGCTTAGAAAAATAGGACTTTCTGGACGAAGTATTGTCCCTATGTTGATTGGCTTTGGTTGTACAGTACCTGGCGTTATGGCAAGTCGTACACTTTCTTCAAGAAGAGATCGACAAATGACAATCATTCTAACACCATTTATGTCATGTTCAGCAAAACTTCCAATCTATGCTTTCTTTACCTCTGTCTTTTTCCCAGGTAAGGGCGCATTAGTCATGATTTTCTTATATGTTTTTGGTATTTTGACGGGTATTATTTTTGCTTTGATTTTAAAAGGATCCCTTTTTAAAGGTGAACCTGTTCCTTTTGTTATGGAACTTCCAAATTATCGTATGCCTGGCGCTAAAAACGTCTGTCAATTATTATGGGAAAAAGCTAAAGATTTCTTACAAAGAGCTTTTACAGTTATCTTTGTTGCAACCATTGTTATTTGGTTCTTACAAACTTTTGATTTAAGATTTAATATTGTTACTGAATCAAAAGATAGTATTCTAGCTATTCTTGCTGGTTATATTGCTCCAATATTTAACCCATTAGGATTTGGTGATTGGCGCATTTCAACAGCCCTTATTTCAGGATTTATGGCAAAGGAAAGTGTTGTTTCGACATTATCTATTCTTTATGGTTCAACCCAATCATTGTTGATGTCACTTACAACACCTGCTGCTTTATCTTTACTTATTTTCTGTTTACTTTATACACCTTGTATTGCAGCGATAGCTGCAATTAAAAGAGAACTTAATGGTAAATGGGCATTGATTGTTGTCTTTGGACAATGCCTTATTGCCTGGCTTGCAGCTTTTGTTGTGTATCATTTGATTTTATTGGTATTTTAAAACACGAGGATTTCAAACCTCGTGTCTTTTTTTTACTTTTACTTTATCTAAATAGTTTCTAACATTTCTATTGCTGTATCTTTATCTATTAAATCTTTACTTATACCTTCTTCTTTTAAAGATTCTATAAATTGTTTCATATCAACTTTTAAAATACCATTTAATTCTATTTTCTTATCTTCATAAAGAAGTGTAAGTAACTTTAAAACATCATTTCTATGTTTCCTTATGTGTCTCGATTGACCGCTTTCGCCTTGAAGAACTCTCTCTTTGATTTCTATATAGGCCTTTACTTTAAACGGGATAAGATGTGCCTCATCTAAAACGGGTAATCCATCAATGATTTTAATACCACTTTTTAAAAAATGATAATAATCTTCATTTAATAAAATTACTGATAAACTTGATATATCATCACCTATATGAATAGGTGTTAGATGTGATAGGTCATCTATTGGAAACTCGATAGGTTTTCTAGAAAATAATTCTATCATCTTTGGATATAATTCACTTTTAGGATTTGTAAACCGATAGAGTTTTTTATCTTGATTACATTCATAAACTGATTTATAGTGTGCTTCTTGAATAAAACTCCAAAATCTTCTAGTAAAATCAACATCTATATTTTCCATAAGAACAACCATATCAATATCTTTGGTTGCCCTAAAGGACACACCATAGTTTTCAAATAAAACAGTACACGCTGTACCACCAATAATCACGTAATAATCTTCAAAACCTTTAAAATGATTTTTAAACTTCTCTAATCCTATCATTTAAATATTCCTCCATTAATTCCTCTAGTTCAATATGAACTCTTTCATCATCAAAATTCATAAAACTAGAATATAAAGAAATAATATCAACATTATTATTTTCATCTGCAAATAATCGAGGATCATAATTCCAAATTTCAACCTTACAACAATTTTGACTTTGTTCAGGTATTTCATTAGAAATATATTTATCAATATTTCTTTTATCAATTGCATAAACCTTATATTCAACAGCATTCATCATTGTAAGATGTTCTAATGCACTATCCCCTGCATAAGCTTCGTCTATCTTTTCTTGATTAATCCAAATAGCGTTTTTTACAGGTGATCTTAAATATTCTTTCCCAATAGACCAATATTTTTCTTTTTCTAAACGTTTATACTCCTTTCTCGTATTTTTCCTACTTGTATTAACAACTCCTAGTTGAATCAATTCTCTCATAGCTCTATTAATTGTCATTCTTGATAGTTTTGTTTTTTGAATAATCTCATTGATTTCTATATTTTCTGATTGATTTAACAGAATTTCTATATATACAAGTTGTGTTGACGGCGAAAAAGTGTTGATAGTTATTTCTTTTTTATATTTTTCATTGATACTCAAATAGATAAATGGAAGATATATTTGAATATAGGGAATAATATACGCTATTTTATAATCTAATAATCTTTTTCTCTGTTCTGTATTAATATTTTTGAAGCAAAAAACAATATGTTCGTACCCTAAAGCATTAAATTGTTCAATATGTTTTGATAATTTTTTTATAAGAATTTTATTATCTTTTGAGATAAGTAATAAGCATTCTTTATCACATATCATTGTTTGGTACATTGAATATTTTCGTTTTAAATAAATAGGAATATTTTTATTTTTTATTTCTATTATTTTTGTTTCTTTATCAAAATTTTCTTTTAAATAATCTTTAATATTTATTATTTCATTCATTTTTATCACCCATTGTAACATTATTTATTAAATTGTAACATTTATATTGTTACAATTTAATAAATAATGTTACAACAAAAAAAACAGATCCAAGGGAAGGGAAAAGATCTGCTTTTTACTATTATCTATTAGTATTTTTTTAAAGGGAAAATTTATAATTAAGTTTTGAGTTTAAGTAAGTTCTTGTTCCTCCTTTCGTCTATTATCATAAGTTACAAATATGAACTTTATTTAACTTTTTCTTGTTTCTTTCTTGGTTGTTTTGTCAAAAATTATGGGATAAAAAAATGCAACGTTAAATAACATTGCATTTTTAAATTGCTTTAATATTTTGGTGTTAATTCTACATACATATCTTTGTATTGTTTTGCGCTTTGTTGCCAAGAAACATCTTTATTCATATCACGAACAACCATTTCATCCCAATATTTTCTATTTTCAAAATAAAGTGTTTTAGCACGATTGATTGCATCATAAAGAAGTCCACTTTCATAACGATCAAATGTAAAACCATTACCTGTATTATCAAATAGATTATAAGATTGAACAGTATCTTTAAGTCCACCCGTTTCTCTTACAATTGGGATAGAACCATATCTCATACTAATAAGTTGTGTAAGTCCACATGGTTCAAATCTTGATGGTACTAGTAAAGCATCACATCCTGCATAAATATTGTGAGCGACGTTTTCATTGTAAGCAATATATGCACAGAAGTTTCCTTTATATTTATTTTCATAATAACGGAAAGCATCTTCATACATCGTATCTCCTGTACCTAAAACAACAACTTGTGTATGTTCATCCATAATACTTGGAATAACATCATTGACAAGATCAAGACCTTTTTGATTTGTAAGACGTGAAATAAGTCCAATGACAATTTTATGATCATCAACTTCTAATCCTAATGATTCTTGAAGTGCTTTTTTATTTACTTTTTTATTCTTGATAACAGATTGACTATCATATTGAGCAGCTAAAAGTTTATCTGTTGCTGGGTTCCAAATATCCGTATCAATACCATTAACAATTCCTAAAATCTTACTACTATGATATCTTAAATGTTCTTCAAGACCTTCACCATATTCTTCTGTTTGAATTTCTCCAGCATACGTATTACTTACTGTTGTTAATTTATTACAATAAGTGATACCACCTTTTAACATATTCGCATCTAACCAATTTTGTGTCATACAATCTTTATTGAAGACATAATCAGGAAGATCAGACCAATATTGAATTGTTTTTCGATCATAGATACCTTGGAATCTTAAGTTATGAATTGTAAGAACAGAACCTGCACGTCCTACATTTGTATCTTTAAAGATTGTTCTTAAATAAAGAGGAACTAAAGCTGCTTGCCAATCATGACAATGTACAATATCAGGTGTCCAATTTAAATAATTAAGTGCTGCAAGAGCTGCTTTACTAAAATAACAGAACTTAGGAATATCATCGATAAGATTAGTATATGGATTACCCCATGAGAAGAATTCATCATTATCGATAAAATCATAAACAACACCATCTTCTTGATATTCCATAATACCTACATAATATTGTTTTCCATCTGCGCATAAATCCATATAAAATGATCCTTTATATTCCATCTTTTCTTGGAACTTTTGAGGAATACATTTATATCTAGGAATAATAACTTTAACATCCATATTTAATTTAGCTAAACTCTTGGGAAGAGCTGACATAACGTCCCCTAATCCACCCGTTTTTACAAATGGATAACATTCTGAACCAATAAAAGCAACACTTCTACGTGGTCCTAAATCAATTGGTTGAGGTTTTTCAACAGGAACTTCTTGAATAACTTCTGTTGGTTTAGCCTCAACAGGTGTTTCACTTTTTACAGATTTTGGTTTAGCAGTAGTTGTTTTTTTACTTGTAGCTGTTGTTGATTTAACAGTTGTTGTCTTTTTAGTAGTTGCTTTCTTAGTAGAAGCTGTTTTTTTAGTTGTTGTTTCTGATTTTGCAGTAGCTGCCTTTTTACTTGTAGCTGTTGTTGATTTAGCAGCTGTAGCCTTTTTAGTAGTTGCTTTCTTAGCAGGCGCTGTTTTTACAGCTGGTGCTGATTCAGCAGCAACAACTTTTTCACTTGTTTCTTTTGGTTGAACAGTAGCAGTTTTTTTAGGCACTTCTGCTGGTTTAACATCAGTTGTCTTTTCACTTGTGATTGGTGTTGGTTCAACAACCGTATTGGCCTTTACACCTGATGTTCTTTTTTTATTCGTTCTTGTTGTTGTTTTTTTACTTTTTTGAACTGTTTTTTTACTCATAATTTTTTCTCCCATCTTGAAAATAATATCATGTTTAAAACTCTAACTTCATCATTTTCTCTTATTAACATTTCCTATTATAGTCATTAGAATTTGCAATTTTTGTATCTTTTTAATATTTTATACATACAAAAATTCTTTCATTTTAATTTACTTTCATATTCAAAATGTTCTTTTAATTATTGTATCATAATCAATGAATGTTGTTTATATATTCTGCACAAAAAACAGATTCAAAAGGGAGGGGGAGAATCTGTTTTTTA